>Ga0310691_10000338_pt1 | contig 93002 bp, 67 predicted proteins | sample 176DNAGHGlowgp2_FD_203887 | JGI IMG/M metagenome (GOLD analysis project Ga0310691, IMG submission 203887) | Sheep rumen microbial communities from Palmerston North, Manawatu-Wanganui, New Zealand - 1766 DNA GHGlow gp2 (v2) (version 2) | ecosystem: Host-associated > Mammals > Digestive system >...
AGTTTTCAGGCTTTGCCTGATCGGGCGGGCATGGGAACCCGCCCCTACGACAATCGGAACCGCAATTTTCTGGATTCCCCGCCAAAAATTTTCGTGTTTTTCGTTTGTTTTCGTTTGTTTTCGCTGTTCGAAAACCTATTTTACCAAAATTTCTCCCACAAAATCGGGGCCTTGAACTGTTAAAATCCTTGATTTTTTAACAGGAGAGGAGGGGATGACTACAAAGGAAACCGCACAGCTTTGTGGGCTGTGCGGTTCCTTATTTTAAGCTATGAGGTGGAGTGATGAATTCCCTTGTGTGAGGTTATGCCATCTTGTTGAGGAGTTTGGCGGCACCCGACTTGAGGTTGGCGGCCTTCTTCCAGTGGATGATGTTACGCTTGGCGAGCTTGTCGAGGCTCTTCTGAAGCTGGGGGAAGAGGCTCTGTGCCTCGGCCTTGTCTTCGGTGTTGCGGAACTTCTTGAGCAGCGTACGCATTGACTTTGCGTAGTAACGGTTGTGCAGACGACGTTTTTCGTTCTGACGGATGCGCTTGAGCGCAGACTTGTGATTAGCCATTTCTGATTTAAGAATTAAAAGTTGAAAGTTAAATTGGAAGTACGATGTGGTATGGCTCACGTGTGACCTCGCACCCATCTTCCGGATGGTAGTCCCTAGGAGAGTCGAACTCCTCTTTAGAGAATGAAAATCTCTCGTCCTAACCGATAGACGAAGGGACCAACCTAAGAAGCGTCTGATGCCTTGCGGCTCAAATGCGGGTGCAAAGGTACGCCTTTTTCTCGGATTGGCAAAATATTTCCGTAAGTTTTTTTGAAAAAGGAGTGAAAATGTGTAACTTTGTGGTCGGTAGCAGGGAGGGAAGTGATAGCTGTGCTGGAAATGCTGGCCATGCACGCCGTGCTGTTCCTGCTGGCAAATGTTTGGAAAAAATGCAGCGGATTCGCGGAATAGTTTTGCGGACGGTGAAGGTGGGCGACTCGTCGTTGGTGGTTGACCTGTTCACCGAGCAGCACGGACGGATGTCGTTCGTGGCGCATGTGTCGTCGTCGGGTCGAAGACGGTCGAGTGGGGCTGCGTTCTGGCGTCCGCTCAACATGGTGGAGTTCGATGCCGAGGTGCATGGACAGGGACGGCTGCCTCATGTGCGGGGCGTGCGACTGACTGAGAACTATGCCGACCTGCCGTATCAGCCGGTGAAGCAGATGCTGGCAATGTTCCTGGCCGAATTCCTGAGCCGTGTGCTGCGGGGCGAGACTGCCGACGGTCCGCTCTATGACTACCTGACGACGTCGCTCCGCTGGCTCGATACGGCACGCGAAAGCTATGCCAACTTCCATGTGGTGTTCCTGCTGCGGCTCTCACAGTTTGTGGGAATCTGGCCGAACATCGAGGAACAGTCGTCCGGCCGCTGCTTCGACCTGCGCAGCGGAACGTTTGTCTCTGCGCCGCCGATGCACCGCGACTTCCTTTCGCCCGACGAGGCACGGCTGCTTCCGCTGCTCATGCGCATGAACTACGCGACGATGCACCTGTTTCGCTTCACGCGCGAACAGCGCCGTCGCGTGCTCCAGGTCTTGCTCGACTTCTACCGACTTCACCTGCCTTCGGTGGGTGAATTGCGGTCGGTTGATGTGCTGCGTGACACATTAGACTGACCTACCTAACTTCGTTTAGTGTCTAGTGTTTAGTGTTTAGCGTACTACTTGGTTCAACAGAACACTCAACTCTAAACGCTCAACTCTAGACATATTTTATATATATACGCGCGCGAATGGGACACGAAACGGCATCAAATATACATTTTTTTGATTCATTCTTCGAAAAACCGAAAAATAATCCGTACTTTTGCAACCAAATCGGTTTAGAACTGCATTCATGGAACATCAGGAAGAGAGAGAGTTCCGCGTCGATATAGATGCGATTCTGCGCGACAAGGCTGGGGCGAAAGCAAAGTATGTCCCAGGTTTTGTGGTCGCGTGGCTGAAGAAAATCCTGCATCAGGATCAGGTAAACGAATTTCTTACAGGACGTGCTGCGGGCAAGTTCGGTGTCGATTTCCTCGACGAATGTGTCGATTACTTGGAAATGGATATGGAAGTGCGGGGCCTGGACGAACTGCCGTCGAACGAGGGTGGACGCTACTTCACCATCGTATCGAACCATCCGCTGGGTGGCGAGGACGGTGTTGCCCTCGGAAAACTCATCTGCCATAAGTACGACAGCCAGATGTATTACCTCGTCAACGACCTGTTGATGAACCTCAAAGGACTCGCACCGCTCTGCATCCCCATCAACAAGACGGGAGCACAGAGCCGCAACTTCCCACAGATGGTGGAGTCAGCCTTCCAAAGCGAGAAGAACGTACTGATGTTTCCCGCTGGGCTTTGCTCCCGCAAGCGGGACGACGGCAGCATTCGTGACCTGCCGTGGAAGAAGACGTTCATCACGAAGAGCGTGCAATACCATCGCGACGTGATCCCCGTCCACTTCAGCGGTCAGAACAGTGAGCGTTTCTACAACATCGCCCGTTGGTGCAAACGCCTGAATCTGAAGTTCAACGTTGCCATGCTTTTCCTCGTCGATGAGATGTATAAAAATGTAGGCAAGCACTTCACAGTCACCTTCGGACAGCCCATCCCCTGGCAGACCTTCACCGACAAGAGCAAGACACCGGCACAGTGGGCACAATGGGTGCAGGACCGCGTGTATGAACTGTAACAGAATATGACAGAACAAAAGATTATAGAACCAGTTCCCGTTTCTGTGCTGAAACAAGAGCTGGAAGCCATCGGCCGACTGCGATTTACCAACAAATCGAACAACGAAGTATATATCTTCGACTGGCGCAATGGTCCCAACCTGCTGCGCGAGGTGGGTCGTCTGCGCGAAGAGGCTTTCCGTGCTGCCGGCGGTGGCACGGGCAAAGAACTCGACCTCGACGACTTCGACACTTGTGAAAACCCCTATCAGCAGCTCATCGTCTGGGACCCCGAAGCCGAGAAAATCATCGGCGGCTACCGCTACATGCTGGGCAGCGAATGCGACTTCGACGAGCAGGGACAGCCGTTGCTCGCCACCAGTCACATGTTCCGGTTCTCAGGTCGCTTCATCCGCGACTACCTTCCCTACACACTGGAACTTGGCCGCTCGTTCGTCGCGCTTGAGTACCAGAGCACACGTGTCGGCGTCAAGGCCATCTTCACGCTCGACAACCTCTGGGACGGCATCGGTGCCGTCACCGTCGTCAATCCCCGCGTGCGCTATTTCTTTGGGAAGATGACCATGTATCCGTCCTACGACCGCCGCTGCCGCGACCTCATCCTCTTCTTCCTCAAGAAATATTTCGAGGACAAGGATCGCCTCATCTTCCCCATCCAGCCTCTGCTGTTGGAACACTCGGAGAAGGAACTGGCCGCCGTGTTCAGCGCCGGAAACTTCAAGGACGACTATCGCATCCTCAACCATGAGGTGCGTGCCGCCGGACTCAACATTCCGCCGCTTGTCAACACATATATGAACCTCTCGCCCACGATGAAGCTCTTCGGCACAGCCATCAACGACGGCTTCGGCGACGTGGAAGAGACGGGTATCCTCATCACGATCAAGGAGATGCTCGACGACAAGTACGTCCGACACATCGAATCGTTCGCCAAAGAACACCCCGAATACATCAAACTGACGAGCGGCGCAAATAAGGTTATCAGCGAACACCTGTAACTGTCGCTGCTTTTTGACTACGGATTACGCGGATTTCACGAGACGTTTTTCTTCGTGAAATCCGCGTAATCTGTACCTCAAGACTTTCGTGGAATTATATCATCGGCAGGCTTTCGCCGTTAATCTTGCGGTAGAGGTCGAGGGCGAAGACGTCGGTCATGCCCGAGAGATAGTCGAGCACGGCCATGATGCGGGCGTAGGGCGACGGGGCATCGACTTCGTACTGCGACGACACACGCGCCAGAAGCAGTTTCGAGTATTCGCGCTCGGGGTGCATAGCGGCTGTGGTAAAGAGGTCGATGAGCTGGGAGATGATGCGGTAACCAGCCAGCTCTATGTCCAGCACATCTTTGCTGCGGTAGATTTTCTGGAGCGAAACATCCTGGCAGCGACGGTAGGCATTGGCCACGTCAGGGCTGATGTGGTCGATGAGGCTACCGGTGAATGAGCCGTCGAGAATCTCCCGTTCGTGCTCGACGAAGGTGCGCACGCATTCCCGTTCGAGCGTACCGATGGCACTGGAACGCAGATAGACTACCTGCTCGTTGACGTCGGTGACATGGGCAAAGATTTCGTGCACCCGCTGGTGACGCTCCGCAGGAATGAAGTTGAGAAGCAGCGCCTGTGTTTCCTGTGTGGTGAGCAACCGCAGTTTGTGAGCGTCCTCAATGTCCATGATTTCGTAGCAGATGTCGTCGGCAGCCTCGACAAGATAGACGAGGGGATGGCGAAGTCCCCGCCAGTTTTCCTCGGTTGGGGAGTCTTCCTGCCCCGCGGTTCTGAGTCCCAGTTCTTCGGCGATGCGTTCGTAGGCTTCCTGTTCTTGCTGGAAGAAGCCGAACTTCGGCTTCTTGGTGCAGCGGATGGCAGGCCAGGGATACTTGACGATGGAGGCGAGGGTGGCGTAGGTCATGACAAAGCCGCCCGCACGCCGACCCTTGAAACTGTGGGTGAGCAGTCGGAAAGCGTTGGCATTGCCGTCGAAATGGGTCACGTCGGCCCATTCTGCATCGCTCATCAACGCCTTGTATTGCTGCCCGTCGCCCTCGCGGAAGTAGGAACAGATGGCACGTTCGCCGCTGTGTCCGAAGGGCGGGTTGCCCATGTCGTGGGCAAGACAGGCCGCACTGACGATGCTGCCGATTTCGCTCAGATGTGTGTCGTGCAGCTCGGGATGACGCTCGAGCAGCAGACGAGCCACGTCGTCGCCGAGGCTTCGACCCACGCTGGCCACCTCGAGTGAGTGGGTCAGGCGGTTATGGACAAACACGCTGCCAGGCAGCGGGAATACTTGTGTCTTGTTCTGCAGGCGGCGGAAGGGTGCAGAAAAAATCAGTCGGTCGTAGTCGCGCTTAAACTCCGTGCGGTCGTCCTTGCGGTCCAAGTGCAGCTGCTCTTGGCCGAAACGTTTGGTGGAGAGAAGTTGGTCCCAATTCATTTCAAAGTTGGAAGATAGATGCTAAAAGTTAAAATATAACTGCAAAGATAGTTTAATTCTCAACATTTTACACTATCTTTGCACTAAATTTTAACACAGATGGAAGTGAAAATCATCAACCGCAGCCATCATCCGCTGCCGCAATACGAGACCAGCCAGTCGGCGGGTATGGATTTGCGTGCCAATCTCGACGCCCCTGTCACGCTCCAGCCGATGGAGCGTCGGCTGGTGCCCACAGGCCTGTTCATCGCGCTGCCCAAAGGCTACGAGGCACAGGTGCGGCCCCGTAGCGGACTGGCCATCAAGCACGGCATCACCGTGCTCAATGCGCCTGGCACCATCGATGCCGACTACCGCGGCGAGGTGTGTGTCATACTGGTCAACCTGTCGCAGTCTCCCTTCACCATCAACGACGGCGAACGCATCGCACAGATGGTTGTGGCGCGGCACGAACAGGCGCAGTGGCAGCCCGTGGATGAACTCGACGCGACCGAACGTGGCGCCGGCGGTTTCGGCCATACGGGCTTATGATGTCACCGATCCACACTCCCATCTTAACCACATCGTGCAAGGATGACTTTTAGAACGCACATATTCTTATTTTTTGTCATACTGAGCGGAGTCTGGTCCTCAAGTCTTTGCGCACAGACCCTGCCTGAGATTTCCGAGCCGTTGTCGCTCGAGACGCCCGATGAGCGTGCTGAAGGCTTCTTCATGGAGGGCCTGCGTCAACAGCTCAGCGGACATTATTCTGAGGCATTCGAGCTGTTCAGCCACACGCTGGAGCTCTGTCCCGACCATGTGGGTGCACTCTATGAACTGTCGAACTATGCCCGACACATGCAGCAGGACTCTCTGTCTGCCACGCTGCTGGAGAAGGCAGCCGCGCTCGACAGCGACAACTTCTGGCTGAAGCAGGCACTGGTGAACCTCTATGTCGGCCAGCACCGCAACGACGACACCGTTCATCAGCTCGAACAGATGACCCGTCAGTATCCCGAACGCAGCGACCTGCTGCTCATGCTCGCCGAGATGTATCAGCGCGGTGAGAACTATGAAGCCTTGGTGCGCACGCTCGACCGTGTCGAACTGCTCGAAGGCAAGAGCGAGCAACTGTCGCTGGAGAAGTTTCATGCCTACCACAGCATGGGCGACGAGCGCCGTGCCTTTGCCGAGATGCAAGCCCTTGCCGACGAATATCCCAACGACGTGCGCTATCAGGCGATGGTGGCCGACCTCTACCACGACTCCGGCCGCGACGATGAAGCCCTGTCACGCTATCGCCAGTTGCAGGCCGACCATCCCGACAATGTGAACGTGCAGCTCTCGTTCTTCAATTTCTACCGCGAACGTGGGGAGACAGAGCGGGCCGACTCGGCGCTGCAGCGGCTCATCACCAACCCTCAGCTCGATGCCGACCTGCGGCACAACCTGGTCGGAGCCTTGGCGTACGACAACATTCAGCAGAACGGCGACACCACGCAGATGATGCACCTGTTCCGCCAACTGTTGGCACAGCCGCAGGAGGATACGCGCATCACCGAACTGGCTGCGCGCTACATGATCACGCGTGGCATGCCTACCGCCGACGTAAAACCCGTCCTGCACCAGATGCTCAGCATCGAACCCGAAGCCGAACTGGCCCGCAACCAGCTGCTCTCCTACGCCATCGAGGAGGAAGACACCGCCGAGGTGATGCGCCTGTGCAAGACGGCTGTCGATTACGGTTCGGACGACCCCGTCTATTACTACTATCTTGGCATCGCCTACTTCCAGCAGAACAAAAACCGTTCTGCCGTCAATGCCGTGCGACGGGGCCTTCAGAAGACCGACTCGAAGAGCAACCTGCTCCTCGTCACCAACATGTATGCCATCCTGGGCGACCTGCACCATCGGCTGGGTGAGGATGAGCAGGCTTTCGAAGCCTACGACTCGTGTCTCATCTATCGTCCCGACGATGCCCTGGTGCTCAACAACTATGCCTATTACCTTTCCCTGCGCAAGCAGGACCTCGACCGTGCCGAGCAGATGTCGCGCCGCTCGCTCGAGAAGGAGGGGCAGAACCCTACCTACCTCGACACCTACGCCTGGATTCTGTTCCAGCAACGTCGCTACGACGAGGCGAAAGTCTATATCGACTCTGTGCTCGTCCTGCTGGGCGACAGCGTCACTGCCGACGATGCTTCGCTCATCGAGCATGCCGGCGACATCTATGCCAAGTGCGGGCAGACCGAACAGGCCGTCGAATATTGGAAGCAAGCCCTCGGGCTGGGTCAAGACAACGCCCTTCTGAACAAGAAAATACGTAAACGTAAGTATTATGAAAAATAAAACCATCCCCCTTCTGCTTACGCTCCTTCTGCTCACAGCCTGCGGCAGTCAGAAGAGTGCCGTGAAGCAGACGACGAGCCTTCCTGCTGCCACCGCCTTTCCGGAGCAGAACCACATGAAGACAATGCTCGGCAATCGGCTCAGTGTCAGCAATGTGACGGCCAAGGTGAAGGTGAGTGTCAGCCTCGGCGAACGTACCATCTCGACCACCGGTACCCTGCGTATGCGCCGCGACGACGTCATCCAGATTTCGCTCGTCGATCCGCTGATCGGCATCGCCGAAGTGGGACGCATGGAGTTCAGTCGCGACCGTGTGCTCATCATCGACCGCTTCAACAAGCAGTACATCGATGTGCCCTATGCCGAGGTCTCTTTCCTCCAGCGCGCCAACATCGACTTCAACACGCTGCAGAGCCTGTTCTGGAACGAACTGTTTGAGCCAGGAAAGGCCATACCCGTGGCGGCTGACTTCCAGTTCACCGACCAGACACCCACCGTGTTCATCGACTACAAGGACCGTATGCTCGACTATCGTTTCACCACGAGCACCCTCACCAACACGCTCAGCCGCACCACCATCACCAGTCCTTCCGACCGTACGGCCAAGTTCTCCTTCGACTACAGCGACTTTGAGCAGTTCGACAGCCGCCCCTTCCCTCGCGACATGAAGATGACGTTCCAGATGGGACAGCGCGAAGCCTCGCTCGCTTTCTCGCTGAGCAACGTCCGTTCGAACAGCGATTGGCAGGCCCACACGCCTGCTCCCTCGAAATATACCAAGGCCGATGCCGAAAAGATTTTCCGTTCGTTAGTCAAATAAGTGAAAAAGTTTCTCTCCCTCCGTCTGCTCTGTCTGATTCTCCTTTCGAGCCTGTTGCTCACCGCGACAGCTCAGAACCGTCGTGGCTCGTCGCAAAAGCGCCAGACGACCACCCAGCAGGCGAAGAAAGGCAAAGGGAGTCAGCAGCAGAAGCAGAAGAAACCTACCAAGGCAGAGCTGCAGCGACAGAAGCAGGACATGGCGCGCCAGCGCAAACTGCAGCAGGAACGTGCCGAGCAGCTGAACCGCCACATCAAGCAGAGCCTCGACTCGGTCCTCATCCTCGACAACCGCATCGGTCGCCAGCAGCAGAGCATCGACTCGCTCTCGCACCACATCGACACACTGACCAACGACATCGCACGTCTCGAAACCGAACTCGACAGCCTGCAGCGCGAACTGGCCGACAAGAAAGGAAAATACGCCCGTGCCATGGTCTATATGCAGCGACAGGCGACGGCACAGGAGAAGTTGATGTTCATCTTCTCGGCCAAGAATTTCAATCAACTCATCCGACGTATGCGCTACGTTCGCGAGTACAGCACTTTCCAGCGTGTGCAGGGCGAAATCCTGAAGGAAAAGGCTGCCGAGGTGAAACGTAAGCAGAACGAACTGCTCGATGCCCGCACCCGACTCGAAACCTCGCGTGTGGCGATGCAGGAACGGCAGCGTCAGCTGCAGCAGTCGAAACAGAGCTGCGAGAAGAATGTGAAGTTCCTCAACCAAAACCTCGCCACCGTGCAGCAGCAGATAGCGGACTACAAGAAGAAGGAAGCCGCCATCAACGCCCAGATCGACCGCATCATCCAGGAAGAGATTGCCGAAGCCCGCCGCAAGGCTGAGGCTGAGCGCAAACGCCGCGAGGAGGAAGCCCGCCGCAAGGCTGAGGCCGAACGTGCCGCTGAAGGCAAGAAGTCGGGCGGTTCTTCTGGTAAATCAGGCAAGTCCGGAAAGGGCGGAAAAGCAGAGAAAAACTCTGCTGCACCGGCCGACAGTCGCTGGTTTGAGGAGGACGCTGCCGACCGCAAACTCTCCTCGTCGTTCACGTCGAACAAAGGCCGTCTGCCCATGCCCATCACGGGTTCCTACAGCGTCGTCGGCCACTACGGCACCTACACCGTGCCAGGTCTGCGTAACGTGACGCTCGACAACAAGGGAATCGACATCCGCGGTCAGCAGGGCGCACAGGCACGGGCTGTGTTCGACGGAACGGTCAGCAGCGTGTTCCAATACGGCGGTCAGTACATCGTCATGGTGCGCCATGGGCAGTATATCAGCGTCTATAGCGGTCTGCAGAGCGTCCATGTCAGCAAGGGCGCGAAGGTCAGCACGAAGCAGACGCTGGGCAACGTCGGTCGCAACGACGACGGTCACTATGTGCTTCACTTCCAACTGCGCAACCAGACAGCCCGACTCAACCCCGAGCAGTGGGTACGCTGACCTGCTCCGAGACATTTTCCCCACCGGCGACACATTCTATCCACCAACGTCCATACCGCGCAGCCCCATTCAGACACAGGTCGGCCGCAGAGCAACCCCGTTTTTAGCACCTATCAAACACCGCCACAGTGCGGACTCAACTCAAAATACCACTGATATTCGTAGAAATATCACTGGAATTTGTAAAAATATCACTGATATTCGTGAAAATATCAGTGATATTTTGAGTTGAGTCCGCACTGTGGCGGTGTATAGTCCGCAGCGTGGCGGTGTATAGTCCGCAGCGTCGAGGGGTTTGTGCTGCGGAGTAGTGGAGTATTGTGTGCGGTTTACTTTGTCTTCGTAGCCCGTACGAAGTAGATGATCAGCAGCACGTAGGCGAGCAGCGAAAGGGCCTCGGCCGCCGCACTGTTCACCCATGCGTCATCGACAAGGTTAATGCCGCCGAAGCGCATCAGGGCACTCACCACGCCCATCAGTGCACCACCGGCGATGAAGCCCGAGGCGATGAGCGTGCCGCGTTCGCCGCGAGCCTTGTTCACGTCCTCATTTTTGCTGCGTGTGGTGACGAACCAGCTGATGGCTCCGCCGACCAGCAGCGGCAGGTTGAGTTCGAGCGGAATGAACATACCCAGCGCAAAGGCCAGGGCCGGCACCTTGCACAGCGTCAGTACGATGGCCAGCACGGCGCCGATGGCGTAGAGCAGCCAGGGTGCTCCCACGCCGTTCATCAGCGGTTCGATGACGGCTGCCATGGCGTTGGCCTGCGGTGCTGCCAGCTGTCCGGAGGTGAATCCGTAGGTTTTGTTCAGGATAATCATCACACCACCCACGGTGGCTGCGCTCACCAGTGTGCCGAGAAACTTCCAGGCCTCCTGCTTGCGCGGAGTGGTTCCGAGCCAATAGCCAATCTTCAGGTCGGTGACGAATCCGCCTGCCATCGACAGTGCCGTGCAGACGACGCCGCCCATGATCAGGGCTGCCACCATGCCGCCGGTGCCTTTCAGCCCGACTGCCACCATGACGACAGAGGCGAGGATGAGCGTCATCAGCGTCATGCCGCTGACGGGGTTCGAGCCTACGATGGCGATGGCGTTGGCAGCTACGGTCGTGAAGAGGAAGGCTATGACGGCCACGAGCAGGATGGCGACGACGGCATGGAGGAGGTTGCCCTCCATCACGCCGAAGTAGAAGAACGCCAGGGTGACGAGCAGGGTGACGATGGAACCGATGGCGATGATCTTCATCGAGAGGTCAAGACCCTCCCTCGTCCCCTCCTTTGCAGGGGAGGAGTTGGGGGTGGGTCTGTTGGGTCTTCTCAGGTTCATCACGGCGCTCTTGATGATGCCCCAGCTCTTGATGATGCCGATGATGCCCGCCATGGCGATGCCTCCGATGCCAATACTCTTGCCGTAGTTGGTGAAGATTTGCTCGGGTGTCATCGCACCGACAGCCGTGTCGATCGCCGGATTCCACTGGTTGAGCACCGTGTCGGGGAAGAGCAACGCCATGCCTGGCACGAGCAGCCACCACACAGCCACACTGCCCAGACAGATGATGAACGCATACTTCAGTCCGATGATGTAGCCCAGGCCCAGCACCGCTGCGCCGGTGTTGATCTTGAACACCAGTTTGGCTTTGTCGGCGACGGTGCAACCCCATTCCGTCACGCGGCTCGTGAAGTTCTCGTTCCACCAGCCAAAGGAGGCGACGATGAAGTCGTAGAGTCCGCCCACCAAACCTGCAAAAAGCAGAGGCTTGGCTTGGCTGCCGCCCTTTTCGCCGCTCACGAGCACCTGTGTCGTGGCGGTGGCTTCGGGGAAGGGATATTTGCCGTGCATCTCGCTGACGAAGTATTTTCGGAACGGGATGAGGAACAGAATGCCGAGGATGCCACCGAGCAGCGACGACATGAACACGTTGACGAACGACACCGTCATCTCCGGATATTTGTCCTGCAGGATGTAGATGGCGGGCAGGGTGAAGATGGCGCCTGCTACGATGACGCCCGAACAGGCACCTATCGACTGGATGATGACGTTTTCGCCCAGCGCCTTGTTGCGCTTGGCGGCGGTCGAGACGCCTACGGCGATGATGGCGATGGGGATGGCGGCCTCGAACACCTGGCCTACCTTCAGACCCAGATAGGCGGCTGCGGCCGAGAAGAGCACGGCCATCAGAATTCCCCACGTCACCGACCACGCGTTCACTTCGGGGTATGCCATGCCTGGCTTCATGACGGGTTCATACTTCTCTCCGTCCTTCAAGGGTCGGAAAGCATTTTCAGGGAGTCCCTGTTGTGTGGATTCTTTCATATATCTTATTATTGATTTAGCGTGAGTTTCCGATACAGCTCCAGCGCCTGCTCGATTTCTGAGAGGCAGATGTATTCGTCGGCCGTGTGCGAACGGGCTGAGTCGCCAGGGCCGAGCTTGAGCGACGGCCACGGCATGAGCGCCTGGTCGCTGAGGGTTGGCGAACCGAACGGTTTCAGTCCCAGTGCCACGCAGCGCTGCACGAAGGGGTGCTCCTCGTCGATGTGGCTCGACGACAAGCGGAACGAACGGGCCTTCAGTTCGCTCTGCAACTGCTGTTGCAGGATGGCGAAAGCCTCCTCGTTGCTATACAGTTCGTTGGTCCGAACGTCGATGGTGAAGCGGCAGGTGTCGGGAATGACGTTGTGCTGAGTGCCGGCCTCGATGATGGTGACCGTAGTCTTCACCCCACCCAGCAAGGGAGATGTTTGCCACTGGATGTCCTTCAGCCGCAGGATGTCCGCGATGGCGATGTCGATAGCGTTCAGCCCTTCGTTGCGGGCAGCGTGTCCGGCGCGTCCGTGAGCCACGGCATCGACCACCATCAACCCCTTCTCGGCAATGGCGGGCTGCAAGTTCGTCGGTTCGCCGACGATGGCCAAGTCAATTCTCGGCAGCCGGTCGCGCACCTGCTCGATGCCCTTTCCACCCGACACTTCCTCTTCGGCCGAGGCAAGGAAGACGTAATTGCACTTTGTCCTTTGTCCCTCGTCCTTTGTACTTTGTCCTTTGTACTTATCCAGGAAGGTCAGCAGCAAGCTTACCAGTCCGCCGCCGCAGTCGTTGCTGCCCAGGCCGTAGAGCCGGTCGCCCTCGAGCGAGGGCGTGAACGGGTCGCGCTCCCATCCGCTCACAGGCTTGACCGTGTCGAGGTGTGCATTGAGCAGGATGGTCGGCAGCGCAGGGTCGAACTGCTCCGACAATGCCCACACATTGTTGTCAAGACGCTGGGGATGGGCCCCCTTTTCCTGAAGAAAACAGAAGATGAGGTCGGCGGCAGCACCTTCGTCGCGGCTCACCGACGGTGTGGCTATGAGGCGCCGGAGCAGGTTGACGGCCTCAAGTGTTTGTGTACGGTAGGTCATAGTGGCTGATTATCAGAGTGCAAATTTACGACATTCCTTGCAGAATGAAACAAAAACACGTCGGAAAATTACTTTCCGACGTGTTTTTTCTTGGAATGTCTTGACGGGCGTCAGCGCATCAGCAGCTTGCGGCCCTGCCACAGGACGATGCCACGATAGTCACGGAGCTGCTCGGGTGTGTCGGCCAGGCGACGGCCCTGCAGGTCATAGACGCCACCTGCCCTTTGTACGTCGTACTTCGTACTTTGTACTTCATCAATGCCGGTGGGCACGTGGTCGCGGTAGGAACGGTGGGCGGTACGTGCGTAGAGCGTAGCCACTTGCTCGCTGTTGAGGGCTTGGTCATAGACCTCAAAGTCGTCGAACCACGTCTGCGCCATCAGTGCGTCGCCGGCAAAGGGCGAACGGGCCAGGCAGGCTGCGGTGATTTGTGCGGCGAAGTCGGCGGGCTGGGTAGCGATGCCTTCGACCGTGCCGAGCAGGCTGCCGTCGATGTAGATGCTGCCCACGCCGTCTTGCTGCGTGTAGGTGACGTTGTGCCAACGGTTAGCCAGCAGGCCGCTGCCAGAGCGGATGGCGGAGTTGGCAGGTGTGTTGCGCACTTCACAGTACCAGTCGCGGTTGGACGGACTGTTGACAAGTCCGATGTAGCGGTCGGTGCCGTCGCTGATGCCGTATGCCCAACAGAAGCTCCAGAGCGGCTGCATGTCGGTGGGCATGAGGTCGAGGCTGATGCTGTAGTCGCCCGTGAGCTGATCGAGCACGCTGTGAGCCATGTCTGTACCCATGTCGAGATAACCGCCCGTGGCAGAGAAGAAGGCATGGCTGCCGTCGAAGAGTTCGGCGACGTTGCCCCCAGCCTGCGGCGTGTAGGTCCATGCACCGCTGTCGTCGGTCGGTTCGGTGGGTTCGAACGAGTAGCGGACGAGCGGGTCGGGCAGTTCGGCGGTAGGCACGGGTTCGGGTCCGACCTTCAGGCGGAAGATGCCGAACGCGTGTGCCGGCAGGGTGTAGCTGACGGACTGCTGCTCAAGCTGTGAAGCAGAGAGGGAGAGGGTCTGCGGTGTGATATAGTTGGGATTGGCGGTCGTGTTCTCGTCGGTGCCGTTGGGGCTGGTGAGCAGGATGACGTCGCCATTCTCCACAACGGCGTGGCGCAGGTTGAGCACAAGCGGCTGCGGCTCGTTGTATGGATTGACTGCCTTGACGTAGAGTGTCTGTGTGTCGTCGTCGATATTGGCGGCGAGATAGACGCGCTGCGACTTGGTGGTGAGCGTCTTGCTGTTCACTTCGGCTCCGTCGAGGAAGCACCGGGCGTTGTTGCCCTGAACGCGGATGCTCAGGTGGTAGGTCTTGTTGCTCTCGATGGTGATGTTCTTCTTGTCACCGCCGTCGTCGCCGATCGAGCCGCTCATACACTGCTGGATGCCCTGCTGCTTATTGCCCCATCCGCCGATGTTCCACCAGCAGTAGTCGTCCGACCCTGTGTAGTTGAACACCAGGATAAAGCCTTCGTCGCCTCGGACCTTCGTCGCGTCGCACTCGACGATGTAGTCGCTGCCGAAGTCTTGATTGAGACCGAAGATGGCGCCTGCCATGCGCTGGTCGGTCTGGCACAGTTCGCCATCCTTCACCGCCCAGGTGCCGCCTCGGTTGGTGAAGTCGCTGAGGTCGTCGTCGCTGAAGTCGTTGGCGTAGAGTTCAGTTCCGTCGAGTGTGGTGACGCGCAGGTTGTCGTAGCGCACACTGGTGCCGTAGGTGCTGAGGCCGACGCGGTTGGCAAGTTCGTAGCTGTTGCCCTGCTCGGTCCAGCGGACGTTCTGCTGTCCCACGTTCTGAGCCATCATCTGCTGCACGTAGTAGGAAGGTGTGCAGTAGCTCATCGAGGCATTGAAGCGTATGATGTCGGGCGCCCACTGGTAGCTGTTTTCGTTGCAGAAGATGGGGGCATAGCTGGTCATGGTGACGACGTCGCTGTTGTTCTCCATGCCGCACATGAAGACGGCCTCGCCCAGGGCGGCGTTCATGTTGCCGTAGTGTCCGCAGGCGCCGGTGACGGCATATTCACCTACGTATATATTATAGGTGCCGCGCTGATAGTTGTCGTAGCGGTGGTACTCGCCGGTGAACCAGGCGGGCGTCATGTAGTAGTGCTGGTCAACGGCATCGACGGGGTGGGGCAGTCCCCACAGGATTCCGTCGCCGTCGCCGATGAAGACGAGTTCGGGGAAACGTTCGGCCAGTCGCTGACGGAACACGCCGTAGCGGTAGCCGTAGGGTCCGAACCAGTAGTTCTCGTTACCGATTTCGACGAGGCGCAGGTTGAAGGGCTCTGGGTGTCCCAGCTCGGCACGGCGGCGTCCCCAGGTGGTGGTTTCGGCATCGCCGTTGCAGAACTCCACGGCGTCGATGGCGTCCTGGATATACCATTCGACGTTAGCGTCCTCCCAGCCGTGTCCCATTCCCATGTTGACGACGTAGAGCGGTTCGCAGTCCAGGTCTTCGCACAGCAGCAGGAACTCCATCATGCCGAGTCCGTCGCTCACGGGGTAGCCCCAGTTGTTGTTGAAGTGGCCCGGACGCTCCTCGATGGGACCGATGGTTTCCTTCCACTTAAAGTGGTTCGACTGCGGATGTTCGGCGGTCCAGTTTCCCTCGATGAAGCATCCGCCAGGGAAACGCATGAAGGCTGGATTCAGCGCTTCCAGTTTTTCCGCCAGGTCGATGCGGCATCCGTTCTCACGGCCTTTGTATGTCGGGGGGAATGCGCTGACCATGTCGATATACACTGTTCCGACGGCACGTCCGATGAGGGCCAGAGTGGCGTTGGACGAACTGCTGGTGGGGGTGATTTCAATGCTGAACTTCTGCCATTCTTTGGTCAGTCCGCTGATGGCTTTAGCGCCGATATTGGAGTTGTTGGAGCGCAGGGCTACGCGGATGCTTCCGTCGTATTCGCCATCGTTGCAGCGTGCCCAGAGCGTCACTTTGTAGGTCTGTCCCTTCACGACGTTCATACCCCAGAAACCGCTGTTCGACACGCCGTCGCCCACTTTTCCGAAGGTCAGTTTCAGTGCGGTGGGGTTCTGGGCGTTGAGGGGTTGGGTGCGGTCGAGCGAGAGGCTTGCACTGCCGATGGCGGTCCAGTAGTCGGGATTGGTTTCGTTCTCCTCGAACGAGCGGTTGCGCACGAGTTCGGCGTAGAGTCCGCCCTCGCCGGCGTGGTTGATTTCTTCGAAGAAGATGCCGTAGTGGGTCGGGCTGATGGCAGCGCCGCGGCGTGCCACGTCGAGGTTGAAGGTCACTTGTGCCCACGTTTGTAGGACAATCACGCAGAGAGTGCTGAGGCTGAGAGTTCTTTTCATGACGTATGTCTTCTTTTATTTATTTCATCAAAAGTTTGCGGCCCTGCCACAGGACGATGCCGCGATAGCCGCGGAGTTGCTCGGGCGTGGCGGCCAGGCGACGGCCCTGCAGGTCATAGACGCCATCTGTCCTTTGCGCCTCGTACGTTGTACTTTGCGCTTCCTCAATGCCAGTGGGCAGGGTCGTGAAGTCGAACACGCGGTTGACCAGTGTGTTGAGTGCCTGGACATCCTGCGAAGTGAGTGCTCGGTCGTAGATGAAGAGGTCGTCGAAGCTGGCGTTGGCCGAACCCCAGTAGGAGCCGTGTCCGATGAAGAAGTAGGGGCACTGGCTGACATGGTTGACGATCTGGCTGTAGTCGAACTGGTTGGCGCGTTTGATGGTCTGACCGTCGAGGGTTGCAGAGAAGTTGGACCGGCTGCGGACCATTCCGTCCACATACGTCTTCAGACCTTCGTCGGCCGTGAGGGTGAGGGTGACGAAATGCCACTCACCGACGGGCAGTAGCCCCGTAGCCTTGAGGTCGGGGTGGTTGATGTCGAGTTTGTTGTCGTCGTCCTGCCTGTAGCCGACGTAGAAGTTGCCGGTGGTGAAGAGCGTGGCGTCGGTTTCAGGGTTGAGGAAGCAGGCGTGGGTGTCGTAGAGGTTGAGGTCGTTGGGCTTCACCCAGTAGGCCACGGTGAGGCCTTCGCTGAGCGGCTGTCCCTCCAGCGGGTTGGGGAAGCGGACGTAGCTGTTGTGGTCGCGGATGCCGAACGAGGTGTGGACGCAGCGTCCATCGCGCTCGTAGTCGCCCTCAAGCACGGGGTTTGCCCCGTCACCCAGGTGCAAGAGCTTGCCCTGCTGCTTGGTGTCGTAGGCATTGCGTATGCCCACGTTGTTGAAGTTGTAGTAGGCACGCAGCCCGCTGAACACATCGCCGTTGGGGATGGATTCGGCCTTGAGGTTGACGGTGTAGGTTTCGGTCCAGTAGTAAGTGCCGGCCGTCAGCTTCACGGTCATCTCCACCTGCTCGTCCTCCGACAGTCCGGCTGGGTTGTACTTGCCTGTTGTGCTGAAGTGTGCGGGGTCGGACGACGTCCATTGCAGCGTCACGTTGTCCTGCAGGTCGATGCCGCGAAGGTTGACGTTGCGGCCGATGTTCTGGCCGTCCTTCAGCGGAATCGTGCTGTTGTTGAGGGTGTAGGCCAGCGCATAGTCCTCGCGCATCTTGTATGCCCAGAGGTTCACGCCGCTCTGGCTGCAGGCTGTCAGCGCCACAGCCTTGATGCTCGTGGGCTCCATCGTCTGCTCCACGGCCACGCCGTAGTAGGTCGTGCCGCCCAGCGTGAGGTTGATGTACGACGTGCCAGCCGTCTGGCTCCACGTGCCCGTCAGGTCGCCCGTCACCTGTCCACGCTCGGTCAGCGTGATGCTGACGGGTTCCACCTGCTCGAGGTTGGCGAAGTCCATGTCGTACTTGTGGATCAGCAGCCGGTAGGTGCCGGCCAGTTCCTTCTTGGTGTACGTCTGTGTCGAGGCGATGTCGGCGTCAGTCGTCGTTTCGCCGGTGTATTCAAACGGTGCGGCGCAGAGCCAACCCTGTTTGTTGAGGAACACCTGGTGGACACGCACCTGGTGAACGCCGCTGGCGTCGTGGAATCGGGTATGATAGACGAGGTAGGTGCGGCCGTCGGGCGCTGCCACGATGGAGTTGTGGCCCTGTGCCACTTCGCCGATTTCGGTGGCAAAGCCCCAGTGGCCGTAGGCACCGAGAATCTTTTCGCCGCGGTGGTCGGCCCCGATGCCCACGTTGTCTACCCACCAGTCGAGCACGGCCGGTGTGCCGTTCGTATCGACGTAGGGCCCCTGCGGATATTGGCTGCGGAACACGTGCATCTCGTAGCCGTCGCGTTCGCCCAGGGCACCGTGCGTGACGAAGAGGTAGTAATACTGGCCGATGTGTTCGATGTACGAACCTTCGCCCGTGGCACCGCACCCACCGGCAATCTTGCGGCCGAAGTAGGGGTCGAGCGTCACGGCCGTCTGTCGGGCGTCGAAGTCGCTTCCATACTTCACATTGTAGTCGCGCAGACCCGTCTGCTCGTCGAGTTCGAGCATCCAGATGCCGCCGAAGAACGAGCCGTAGCACATGAGCAGGTTGCCCTCTTCGTCGTAGAACACCGTCGGGTCGATGCCGTTCACCCAGGTGGCACCCGGGTCGTGGACATAGCGGGCGGGCAGCACGGCCTGCGTGCCGATGGCCAGCTCGAGGTCAGTCTTCTTATAAGATACGCGTTCGTCGTAGGAGTAGAATCCGGTGAAGACGACCGGACCTTCATAGACGTAAGGTCCCTCGATGTTGTCCGACGTCAGCAGGACGATGACACAGTTGTTGGCGCCCCATCCGCCCGCGAGGCTCAGGTACATACACCACTTCTTCATCGCGTTGTTGTAGATGACGTCGGGAGCCCACATCAGCCCGTCGAGGCTCTGTGCAGCGTCGTAGGCACGCGTCCAGGCCAGGGCGTCGTAGTTGCCGAAGTTCACCATGCGTCCGCCCACATTCACCTGCTTCACGCGGTGCGTGACGAAAGGCTCGTTGTTGTCGTTCGCCAGCCGGACGCTCCCGTCGGCATTGAGCACACCCCACGGCGCGGAGAGGTAGGTCCACTGTTGCAGGTCCTTCGTCTTGGCCTGTCCGCGGTGCGTGCCGAAGATGTACCAAGTCTGGCTCGTCGGCTCCCAGACGATCGAGGGGTCGTGGACCGAGATGCGTGGCAGTGAACCCGTCGTGTAGTACTGTTTTGCTTCGGCTTTCGTCATTTCCTGTGCCGACACCGCCGAGCACGTCAGCAGCATGGCAAGGACGGAAAGGAATAGCTGTTTCATTTTATTGATAGATTAAGTGATTGTCAGAACTGGGTGAAATGTGTCGAAAACACCGCAAAGATATACAAAAACTTTGTTTCGTCCAAGCCACGACGGGCTCGTGCGCCCACTTTGACGGATTTTTGAAATGGTTTGACGGTTTTTTGATAAGCACTGCTCCTGCGTCGTCCTCCGTCCCTTCCTCGTCTTGACTCCGCTACCATTGCCCTCCGCCGTCCTCCACGCCGCAGCCTACCTCCGCCCCCTCCGCCGTCAACATCCGCTGCCGGCACGGAGAAGAGTCGGCCACGGTGCGGAATAAAGTCAAAATATCAATGATATTTGTACGAATATCAATGGAATTTGTAGAAATATCAGTGGAATTTTTGAAAATCTCAATGATATTTTGACTTTATTCCGCACCGTGGCTGAGTTTTTTCTCCGCTGTGTCGCTTTTTCGGCTGCCGCTTGAGGGAGTTCTGTGTTGCGTCCGACGAACTTCAAAATGCGGTGTGTAAGAAAAAAAACGGCCGAGAAGGTAAAATTTCCCGACGCCCGACTTTCTACTCTCAACTATAATGCTTAACTTTGCAGTTCGAACGTCGCCCGAACGTTCCGAGGATGCAACTCGCCAACTCGCCAACTTGTCAACTCGTTAACTCGACTTGCAACTTGTCAACTCGTCAACTTGTCAACTCGTTAACTTAATAAGTATAAAAGGTATGGAAGAGAGAAAAAGGATCAAGACAGCGCTCGTGTCGGTCTATCACAAGGACGGGCTGGACGAACTGCTGAAGGCCCTGAACGCAGAGGGAGTGAAGTTCCTCTCGACGGGCGGCACACAGGCTTTCATCGAGAGCCTCGGCTATGAATGCGAGAAGGTGGAAACACTGACCACCTATCCCTCGATCCTCGGCGGACGCGTGAAGACGCTCCACCCGAAGGTGTTCGGCGGAATCCTCGGACGTCGCGGCCTCGAGAGCGACCGCGAGGAGATGCAGAAATACGAGATTCCCGACATCGACCTCGTCGTGGTGGACCTCTACCCGTTCGAGGACACGGTGAAGAGCACGGCGAACGAGGCTGACATCATCGAGAAGATTGACATCGGCGGCATTTCGCTCATCCGTGCAGCAGCCAAAAACTTCAACGACGTGGTCATCGTACCCTCGAAAGCAGAGTACGAGCCCCTGCTCAACATCGTGAAGGAGCAGGGCGCGGAGACAACCCGCGAGCAGCGCCGCTGGTTTGCCACCCGAGCCTTCGGCGTGAGCAGCCACTACGACACAGCCATTCATGCGTGGTTTGAGAAATGAAACTCTTCGTTGAACGTTTGAAGTTTGTGAGTTTTTAAGTATTTAAGTCTATAAGTTGATTTTTTTCACTATACACTTTTCACATTTCACTATCGAAGAATATGGGATTTTTCAGTCTGACACAAGACATCGCCATGGACCTCGGAACGGCGAACACAATCATCACCTGCAACGGTAAGATTGTGGTCGATGAGCCGTCGGTCGTTGCCATGGACCGCAATACAAAGAAGATGATTGCGGTGGGTACGCAGGCGAAAATGATGTACGAGAAGACGAACGAGAATATTCTCACCTGCCGCCCGCTGCGCGACGGCGTGATCGCCGACTTCAAAGCCTGCGAAGTGATGATGCAGGGCATGATCAAGATGATCCGGAGCGGACACCACCTGTTCTCGCAGTCGCTGCGCATGGTGATCGGCGTGCCGAGCGGTGCCACCGAAGTGGAACTGCGTGCCGTGCGCGACAGCGCCGAACATGCCGGCGGACGCGACGTCTATCTGCTCTACGAACCCATGGCGGCTGCCATCGGTGTGGGCCTCGACGTCGAGGCGCCTGAGGGCAACATGGTCGTCGATATCGGCGGCGGTTCGACCGAAATCGCGGTCATCTCGCTCGGCGGCATCGTCACCAACAGCTCCATCCGCGAGGCTGGCGACGAACTGACAGCCGACATCCAGGACTACATGTCGCGCCAGCACAACGTGAAGGTCAGCGAACGCATGGCCGAACGTATTAAGATTAACGTGGGTTCGGCCCTCACCGAACTGGAGAACCCGCCGGAGAACTATATCGTGCACGGCCCGAACCGCATCACGGCACTGCCGATGGAGATTTCGGTCAACTACCAGGAAATCGCCCACTGTATCGACAAGACCATCGCCAAGATCGAGACTGCCGTGCTCTCCGCCCTCGAGAACACGCCCCCCGAACTGTATGCCGACATCGTGAAAAACGGCATCTGGCTCACTGGCGGCGGCGCCTTGCTCCGCGGGCTGGACAAGCGTCTGACCGACAAAATCAAGATTCAGTTCAAGGTGGCTGAGGATCCGCTGCACAGCGTCGCCAAAGGCACAGGCATCGCCCTGAAGAATGTGCACAACTTCTCCTTCCTGATGCGATAGTCTGTTCGTTGAACTGTATCGTTGAACGTTGAACTTCAACGTTAAACGAGTAGGGTAATATGCGCAACCTGATTGAGTTCCTGCAGCGTTATTTGTATTGGCTGGTGTTCCTCGTTCTCGAGGTCGTCAGCCTGCTTTCGCTTATCAGGTACAACAGCTATCAGGGGAGCGTCGCCTTCTCCACCGCCAACGAAGCCATCGGCTCGGCCTACAAGCTGGGCAGCGACGTGGTGGCCTATTTCCACCTGGGCGAGGAAAATGCCAAGCTCGAAGCGGAGAACGAACTGCTGCGACGTCAGCTTCACGACCGAGAACAGCAGCTGCGAGCCCTCACCACACGGCCCGACACGCTGCCGGTGGCCGAAGTGGAGACGGAGAGCGACTACCGCTTCGTGCAGGCACAAGTGGTGGGCATGACCCTTCACCGCAGCAACAACCTCATGACCATCGACCGTGGCAGCAGCGACGGACTGCGACCCGAGATGGGTGTGGTCAGCTCGAGCGGCGTGGTCGGCATCGTCTATCTCACCTCAGCCCACTACAGCATCGTGATTCCTCTGCTCAACCAGCGTTCGCAGATTTCGTGCCGGCTCCGCGGGTCGGAGTATTTCGGCACCATGCAGTGGGAACGTGGCGATGCCGACGTGAGCTACGTGAACGGCATTCCGCGCCATGCCAAGGTGAAGAAGGGCGACTGGGTCGAGACGAACGGCTACAGCGACATCTTCCCCGAGGGAATCCCCGTGGGCAGGGTGCAGAAGATCGGCGACTCGGCCGACGGCCTGGCCTACCGGCTGACCGTCAAACTGGGCGCCGACTTCAAGACGCTGCGCAACGTATCCGTCATCACCAACTATACAAAAACCGAGCGCCGGCAACTTGAGGAGAGAGCCGACTCGCTGATGAACCTTTGAACGATGAGCATAGAATTCTTTACACGGCTTGGGCGCATGGCGCTGATCCTCGGGGTGCAGCTCCTGTTGCTGAATCATATCCACCTGTTCGGATATGCCACGCCCGTCGTGCTTGCCTACCTGACGCTGACAATGCGGCGGGGGACGTCGCGCGTGGCGATGCTGCTGTGGGGATTCTGCATCGGACTGCTCTACGACATGGCGTCGAACACGATGGGGATGGCGATGGCGACCTGCACCCTGCTGGCGATGTTGCAGCCCGTACTCCTCAAGCTCTTTGCGCCGGCCGACGCCCCCGAGGACATGCGTCCCACCATGCGATCCATGGGTGCGCGGCCCTATCTCCTCTATGCACTGTTCACCATGTTGCTCTTCCATATCGTCTTCTACGCCCTCGATGCCTTCACCCTCAGCAACTGGCCCGTCACCCTGATGGCGATCGGATGCAGTACGGTGATGGCCTTCCTGTTTGTAGTCATTGTCCAACTGCTGACGAACTCCATCGAAACTTCCCGTGAGCAAAAGCATTCTCGAAAATAGACGCTATGTGATAGGCGGCATTGCCGTGCTTATTGTCTTGGCCTACATCGCACGGCTCGCATTCCTGCAGCTGATGAGCGACGACTACAAGGCCAGTGCCGACAACAATGCCTTCTATAACAACGTCATCTATCCCTCGCGTGGCACCATCTACGACCGCAACGGGAAGATGCTCGTCTATAATCAGCCTGCCTACGACCTGATGGTTATCGCCAACGAACTAGAGGGCCTGGACACCCTCGACTTCTGCCGGACGATGGGCATGAGCCGCGAACAGTTTGACGCGCGGATGTCTCAAATCAAGGATCGGAACAAAAACCCTGGCTATTCTTCCTACACCCAACAGGTGTTCCAGACACAGCTCTCGGCTGCAGACTACTCTGTGCTGCAGGAGAAGCTGTTTCGCTACAAAGGATTCTACATACGGAGCCGCACCGTGCGGAAGTATGCCTTCCCCTATCTGGCACACGTGCTGGGCGACGTCGCCGAAGTGTCTCCGGCCGATATAGAGCGCGACCCCTACTACGAGCCTGGCGACTACATGGGCAAACAGGGCATCGAGCGTTCGTACGAGCAGGACTTGCGCGGCGAGAAAGGCGTCGAAGTGCTGCTGCGCGACGCACGTGGACGTATTCAAGGGCATTACAAGAACGGTGCTTTCGACCGAAAACCCAAGCCCGGACGGGACCTCACCCTTAGTATCGACCTCGACCTGCAGGCGTTGGGTGAGCGCTTGATGGAGGGGAAGCTCGGGGCTATCGTGGCCATCGAACCGAAGACCGGCGAAGTGCTCTGCATGGTGTCGGGACCCACCTACGACCCTCGCCAGCTCGAAGGAAAGGAGCGTGGAAAACGGATGATCGAGATGGGAAAGGATCCACTCAAGCCTCTGCTCAACCGTGCGGTGATGGGTACCTATCCGCCAGGTTCGACATTCAAGACCTCGCAAGCCCTCACCTTCCTCCAGGAAGGCATCATCACGCCCCAGACAGCCTACCCTTGTTCGCGCGGTTTCCGCCTCGGCGGCTTCAAAATGGGGTGCCACGGACACCCTGCACCGCTGCCGCTCGTGCCCGCCATCGCCACCTCGTGCAACGGCTACTTCGGCTGGGGACTCTACCACATGCTGAACAACCGTACGAAGTACAAGACCATCCAGGAGGCAATGACTACGTGGAAGGACTACATGGTGTCGATGGGCTTCGGCTACAAGCTCGGCATCGATCTGCCCAGTGAGCTCCGCGGACTCATCCCCAACGCGCCCTACTACGACAAGGCGCACGGCACCAACTGGAACGCCATCAGCGTCATCTCTATCTCCATCGGGCAGGGCGAAGTGCTGCTCACGCCGCTTCAAATTGCCAACCTCGGCGCCACCATCGCCAACCGTGGCTACTACATCACGCCGCACGTGGTGAAGGAGGTGAAGGGTGGGGCGCTGGCCGACAGTCTGCTGACGAAGCATGTGACGAAGGTAGAGCCGAAATACTACGAATTTGTCTGCGAAGGAATGCGCAAGGCGGTGCTGGGCGGTACCTGTAAGGGGGCTGCCTACCTGCCATTCGAGGCCTGCGGAAAGACAGGTACGGCGCAGAACCCGCACGGCCAGGACCACTCTGCCTTCATGGGCTTTGCGCCGAAGGACGACCCGAAGATTGCCATCTGCGTGTATGTGGAGAACGGTAAATGGGGCGCCACCTACGGCGTGCCCATCGGTGCACTGATGATGGAGCAGTACATCAACGGCAAACTGTCGCCGTCGAGTGAGGCCAAAGCCGAGGCCTTCCAGCACCGACACATCAGCTACGAGGCCCGCACGGCCAAGGAGCAGAAGAAAGAAAAAGCGAAAAGTGAACGGTGAAAAAGCGAAAAGTGAAAAGTGAACTGTGAAAAGTTAAACGAAACGACCAATAAGGGCATCTTCCTCTCCCTCGACTGGTGGACCATCATCCTCTACCTCGTACTGCTCGTATGGGGGTGGTTCTCGGTGTGCGGTGCCAGTTACAGCTTTGAGCACCCCGACCTGTTCAGCTTCGAGGAATACAGCGGCAAACAGCTCGTGTGGATCGGTACGAGCGTTTTGCTGGCGGCGATGCTGCTGTTTGTCGAAAAGCGGTTCTACGAGCTCTCTGCCTACTTCCTCTACGGGGCGATGATGTTTCTGCTCATCGTCACCATCTTCATTGCGCCCGACACCAAGGGCTCCCACTCTTGGATTCCGCTCGGAGCAGGCATCAAGCTTCAGCCCGCTGAGTTTGCCAAGTTTTCCGTCGCGCTGGCCATGGGCAAGTTCATGAGTCGCTACGGCTACGAGCTGCGGCGTCCCAAGGACTTTTTCACTACCGTCGGGCTGTTCATCTTCCCCATGCTGCTCATTGTGCTGCAGCGCGAGACGGGTTCGGCGCTGGTCTATCTGGCCTTTTTCCTCGTTCTCTATCGCGAAGGCATGACCGGCAGCCTGCTCTTTACGGCCTTTGCCGCCGTCGTGTATTTCGTCGTAGGCATCCGTTTTGGCGAAGACATGATTGGTCAGATGCCGGTGTCGGTTGGCGAGTTTTCGGTCTTGCTCTTGGCACAGTTCTTCACGCTGGGGATGACACAGGTGTATGGCCAGCAGTGGAGCGACACCCGCCTCATGCTCTACGTCGTGCTGATTGCCGATGTACTGGCATTCCTCTTCTCCAAGTTTGTGATTCCGTTTGACGTGTGCTGGGTATTGCTCGCCGTGGTTGTCCTGCAAGCCATCTATCTCGTCTGGCTTGCGGTCAAGCGGCAGTCGTGGCGTCATGCCCTCATCGCCGCCTTCGCGCTGTTCTCAGCCTCGATGTTCTATCTGTGCGACACGCTGCTCGAACATCTCGACGACCACCAACGAGTGCGCATCGAAGTGCTGTTGGGCAAGCGTGATGACCTGCGTGGCGCCGGTTACAACGTCAATCAGGCTAAGATAGCTATCGGCAGCGGAGGCCTCGCGGGCAAAGGATTCCTCAATGGAACGCAGACCAAGCTGAAGTACGTGCCCGAGCAGAACACCGACTTCATCTTCTGCACGGTCGGCGAAGAGGAAGGTTTCGTCGGCTCGACAGGCGTGCTCGTCGTCTATCTTATCTTCATTCTCCGTCTCTTGAAACTTTCCGAACGCCAGCCCGACACTCTGGGCCGCGTCTATGGCTACAGTGTGTCGTCCATTTTCCTCTTTCACCTGTTTATCAATGTGGGGATGGTGTTGGGGCTCACTCCCGTCATCGGCATCCCGCTTCCCTTCTTCTCCTATGGCGGTTCCTCGCTGTGGGGCTTCACCATTCTGCTGTTTATCTTCCTGCGAATGGATGCCGAACGCAACCTGAAGCGGCAGTGAGGCCACGAATTACACGAATTACACGAATAGAATATCCTTCATCAGTAAATATGCAATTCGTGTCATTCGTGTCATTCGTGGTAAAAAAACGGATGTGTAATCTTCGTGTCATTCGTGGCCGAAGTTCGCTTCGTGCAATCGCAGTGTCAGAACAGTCCGAAGTTGCCCAGGATGACGGCGAGGATGAGAAAGGGAGTGATGTAGCGCAGGACGAAGATGAGTGCTCGGAAATAGGGAGCGCGGACGCTGCCTCTGTTCGTCAGTTCGTCGCGGAAAAGCTGGCGGTCCAGATACCAGCCCGCGAACAGGGCGATGAATATGCCGCCGACTGGCAGGCAGATGTTCGAGGCTGTCCAGTCGAAGAGTTCGAAGATGGTCATGCCGAACAGCTTCACGTCGCTCATCACGCCGAACGACAGCGCGCAGAAGATGCCCAGCACGATGCTCAGCGTGGTCTCGACCAAGGCCGAACGCTTGCGCGGCAGGTTGAATTCCTCCGACATATAACTCGTCACCACTTCGTGCATCGAGATGGTGCTGGTCAGGGCTGCCACGATGAGCAGCAGGTAGAACATCACGCTGAACACGTAGGACAGCACCGGCAGGCTTCCGAACGCCTGCTGGAACACGTTGGGCAGTGTGATGAAGATGAGCGACGGACCGATGTCCTGCGGGGTGAGCCCGTAGTTGGCTGCCGCAGCCGCGGGGAAGATGATGAAGCCCGCCATCAGCGCGATCAACGTGTCGATGATGACCACTTGCAGCGTCGTCTTCGCCAGATTTGTCTTCCGGTCGAAATACGAGGCGTAGGTGCACAGACAGCCCATACCCAGCGACAGCGAGTAGAACGCCTGCCCCATGGCGTTGAGCACAGTGCCGCTGTTCACCTTCGAGAAGTCGGGTCGCAGCAGGAACTCCACGCCGCTGGCAGCCCCAGGCATGCTCACCGAGCACGCTACCAGCACGCCGATGAGGATGAAAAGCATGGGCATCAGGATCTTCGACCAGCGTTCGATGCCGCGTGCCACGCCGCGCACGATGACGAAGTGGGTGAGCAGCACGAAGAAGATGAGCCACACGGCGGGCATCACGGGGTCGGAGGCAAAGTCGTTGAACACCTTCTCAAACTCTGCCCTCGTCGTCATGCCGCGGAAGCAGTTGAAGATGGCCAGACAGGCATACTCCACCGTCCAGCCCGCCACCACGGCGTAGTAGCTAAGGATGAAGAAACCGGTGAACACACCGAGCCGCCCCACCCATTTCCAGGGGGTGCCGGGTGCCAGCTTCTGGTAGGCACGCGCCGTGTTCGACTGCGTGTGACGTCCGATCATGAATTCGCTCATCATGATGGGCATGCCCAGCAACAAGATGCAGCAGATATAGACCAGGATGAAGGCCGCACCGCCGTTTCGACCCGTCTCGATGGGGAAACGCCAGATGTTGCCCAAGCCCACGGCACTGCCCGCAGCCGCCAGGATGGCACCTATCTTACTACCAAAATTTTCGCGTTCCATGCTGCAAAGTTACAACATTTTCCGTAACTTTGCACACTAATTGTAAGTAAAACTATGCAAAAACCTTTTCTTTTGAAATATTTTTGGTCGATTCTGGCCACGCTCACGGCGTTTGTGCTGTCGGTGATGCCCATTCCCGAGATGCCCGACCTGGACGATGTCCCCCTGATGGACAAGTGGGTGCACATGCTGATGTACGCCGGTGTGGCGACGGCTGTGTGGTTCGATGCCTACCGAAGCCGCGACGACCGCCGCGTCACGCCCGCCATCCTGCTCTGGGCAGTGCTGTTTCCAATCCTGCTGGGCGGCGCACTCGAACTCTGGCAGAAGTATCTGACCGACTGCCGTTCGGGCGAGTGGCTCGACTTCGTGGCCGACACCATCGGCACGCTCGTCGCCCTGCCCGTCGGCCTGTGGCTCGTGCGGCCCTACGCACGGCGGCTAAGTCGATTTGTGAAGGGACTTCATTAGTTTGGAGTTCTCCTTTGTGGGCAGGGTAGGGGAGGTCCCCCTCAGCCAGGCATAGGGACGGCGGCGGCGCAGGTAGTCGAGGTCGCGCTCGTGGTCGTAGGCTTCGCGTTCGAAGCGGATGGCATGGTAGGCCCGCAAACCGTTGTGTACGATGGCGAGGCGCACGAGCCACTCGACCACATACCACAGGTAGAAGCCCACGAAAAGCGTCTCGACCATCTGCCGTGTGTGGATGCGCTCGTGGTTGAGATCGACAGGCGTGAGTCTGACGTTGCGCCGCGTGAAGATGAGGCCGCAGATGTTGACGGCCAGGAATCGCGGAAAGGGGATGAGAGGGTTGCGGATAATCATAGCGTCTTCGGTCTGCAAATTTAGGGATTATATCCCACAAATTCAACTTTTTCGGCCGAAAAGGGTTTCCGTCGCTTCGCAACAGCCGCGCCGCCACCACCGCTTCACGCTGCGCACTCCGCGCTTCACTCTCCCATCATCACCCCGTTTGGGCTGATGTGTCCGTGTGAAAGGAATTGGAAAGCCCCGAAGGGGCGAAAGAACACAGGCAGGGGTGGAGCGAAGCGAAACCCCTGCAAAGGAATGTACCCTTGGCAAAGCCCCGACGGGGCGTCAGTCAAAGTTAACAGCTTTGTGTCCACAGACTTCTTCTTTTATCTGTCGCCCCTTTGGGGCTACATAGCCTCTTTAACACCGAGCAGGGGTTTCGCTTCGCTCCACCCCTGCCTGTGTTCTTTCGCCCCTTCGGGGCTTTCTTTTTCAGAATTGTAATAAAAGGGTTTCAGTTGGCTCGGAACAGCCGCGCCGCAACCTCGCTTCACGCTTCACACTCCGCGCTTCACATTCCACCGCGGCGCCTTTCAAACTCGGCTGCGGCGAAGAATAAACTCGGCTGCGGCGAAGAATAAACTCAGCCGCTGCGCGGAAAAAACTCAAAATATCATTGAAATTTGTAGAAATATCAATGGAATTTGTAAGAATATCACTGGAATTTTTGAAAATATCAGTGATATTTTGAGATTTTTCCGCGCAGCAGCTGAGTTTGATGTGAACCGTGGCGGAGTTTTGTGTGTAGCGCAGCTGTGTTTTTTCGGCCCGCCCACGGCCTCTACATCAAGAACGGCCGCACGTACAGGGCCGATTAAGCACCAACGGACTGTTGCTGACTCAGCCGCCGCTGCGACGCTGTTTTCGTTCAACCGACATTGCAAAGAAGCCTGACTTCCGAGCAATGTCGCTTTTTTTGTCATTTTTTTGACAGTTAAGATTTGACGTTTCACATTTTTGCTGTATATTTGCAAATACTACGGCTCCGAGGCCGTCTTTGCAAGATTTTAATTGTTAACTATTAATTCTAAATTTATTTATTATGGATTTTCTGACCAATGACAAACTCGTGATTGTCGGTGCCGGTGGTGCAATCGGTTCGACGATGGTTCAGCTGGCGCTGACGATGAAGCTGACCCCCAACGTATGCCTCTACGACGTCTATGCTCCGGGCATGGAAGGCGTGATGGAGGAGATGTTCCACTGCGGCTACGACGGTGTGAACCTCACAGCTACGACCGACGTCGCTGAGGCTTTCAAGGATGCCAAGTACATCATCTCGTCGGGCGGTGCTCCCCGTAAGGCTGGCATGACCCGCGAGGACCTGCTCGCCGGCAACTGCAAGATTGCCGAGGAACTGGGTAAGAACATTAAGCAGTACTGCCCCGACGTGAAGCACGTCACCGTTATCTTCAACCCCGCCGACCTCACAGGTCTGGTAACGCTGCTCTACAGCGGTCTGAAACCTGGACAGGTGACCACACTGGCAGCCCTCGACTCTACACGTCTGCAGTCGGCTCTGGCCAAGAAGTTCGGCGTGAAGCAGTACGAAGTGACCGGTTGCGCTACCTACGGTGGCCACGGCGAACAGATGGCTGTCTTCGGCAGCGCTGTCAAGGTGGCTGGCAAGCCCCTGCACGACCTTATCGGCACACCGGCCTGCACAGAGCAGGAATGGGAAGACCTGAAGGTGGCTGTGACGAAGGGCGGCGCCAAGATTATCGAACTGCGCGGACGCAGCTCTTGGCAGAGCCCTGCCTACTGCTCGGTCGAGATGATTCGTGCCGTCATGGGCGGCGAGAAGTTCCGCTGGCCTGCAGGCACATACGTTCAGAACGAGAAGTACGACCACATCATGATGGCGATGGACACCACACTCGACGAGCGTGGCTGCACCTACAAGATGCCGCAGGGTACTCCCGAGGAAATGGCAAAGCTCGACGCCTCGTACGAGCACCTGTGCAAGATGCGCGACGAACTCGTAACGCTCGGCATCGTGCCGCCTATCAGCGAGTGGAATAAGATCAATCCGAACTTGTAATAAAAAGACCCTCCCCCCAACCCCTCCTTTGCAGGGAGGGGAGTAGAATGTTCTTTCCAGATAGATGGTAACTACTCCCCGCCCTACAAAGGAGGGGTTGGGGGGAGGGTCTTCTTTTTATTTAATTATGCAAGAACAAATCATAGTACGCATCACCGGACAGGACCGCCCTGGCCTCACCGCCAGCGTGATGGGCATCCTGGCCAAGTACGACACGCAGGTGCTCGACATCGGACAGGCCGACATCCACTCCACACTCTCGCTCGGCATCCTCATCCGTGTGGACGACCAGCACTCGGGACAGGTGATGAAGGAACTGCTGTTCAAGGCCAGCGAACTGGGCGTGAACATCGGCTTTGCTCCCGTCACCGACGAAGAGTACGAGGCATGGGTGGCACGACAGGGCAAGAACCGCAACATCCTCATGATTCTCGGGCGCCACCTGTCGGCCAGCCAGATCGAAGCCACCAGCAAAATCATTGCCGACCAGGGGCTGAACATCGACTCCATCCGACGTCTGTCGGGCCGTCAGTCGATCAAAAACCCGCAGAAGCACATCCGCGCCTGCATCGAGTTCTCGCTTCGAGGCAACCCCCGCGACCGACAGGCCATGCAAGCCGAGCTGATGAAGCTCTCGCAGCATGAGGAGATGGACTTCTCGCTCCAGAAGGATAATATGTACCGACGCATGCGCCGCCTCATCTGCTTCGATATGGACTCGACCCTCATCCAGACCGAGGTCATCGACGAACTGGCCATGCGGGCTGGGGTGGGCGACCAGGTGAAGGCCATCACCGAGCGTGCCATGCGTGGCGAGATTGACTTCAAGGAAAGCTTCACCGAACGCGTCGCACTGCTCAAAGGACTCGACACCAGTGTCATGCGCGACATCGCCGAGAACCTCCCCATCACCGAAGGTGCCGACCGCATGATGTACGTGCTCAAGCGCTACGGCTACAAGATTGCCATTCTCTCGGGCGGATTCACCTACTTCGGCGAATACCTACAGAAGCGATGGGGCATCGACTATGTCTATGCCAACGAACTCGAAGTGGACGAAGACGGCAAACTCACGGGCCGATATGCAGGTGAGATTGTAGATGGACGCCGCAAGGCAGAGCTCCTGAAGCTCATCGCCCAGGTGGAGAAAGTCGATATCGAGCAGACCATTGCCGTGGGCGACGGTGCGAACGACCTGCCCATGCTCAGCGAGGCTGGCCTCGGCATTGCCTTCCACGCCAAGCCCCGTGTGGCAGCCAACGCCAAGCAGAGCATCTCGACCGTCGGTCTCGACGGCGTGCTCTACTTCCTCGGCTTCAAGGACTCAAACCTCGACGAAAAGGGGCGCGAGTGATTTCTGAAATGTTTGGAGTTTAGTGTTGAGGGTTTAGTGAGCCCAGCAGATTTACCTTTACACTAAACTCTAAACGCTAAACCAATCAGGGCAGCACCCAAGCGAGTGCTGCCCTGATTGCGTCTTGATGGGGCTGAGTCCCTTTTACCAGAGACTCTCTTTCCATTCGTCTCTCGGAGGAAACTCTGCTTCAATTTCTTCCATTTTGCGTTCCTTGGCGAAGCCGTCATCAACGCCATGACTCGGGTCGGAGTCCACTACCACCATGAGGCGAAAACCATTCTCAACCGATTCCATCGTAGCCGAAGGCTGAATATATGTACGTTTCATAACTGTTCAAATTTTTGATGAGTTGGAAAATTACTTAATAAAAACCTTCTTGCCATTCACGATGTAGAGACCGTGAGCAGGCGTTGTGACACGCTGACCGGCGAGATTGTAAATCGTGCCCTGCAGTTTGTCGTTTGCACTTTCAAGTCCTGCAATGCCCGTAGCTTCGCCTTCGAAGTGGAATCCGATGAACTTAGCACCATCAGCCTTCTCAATCTGCAGGTAGCACTTACCTTCGGTGAGTGTCTTACCTTCATTGAGACGATAGAAGCAGACTTCGCCATTATTCCATTCTGCATTCTTATTCAATACATAGATGGTGCCGTCACCTGTGACGGTGACGGTGCCATCGCTCACTTTCAGCTTATTGGTAGAAACCCCATCTGCAACAAAGTCGCTTCCAGCTTTCGTCAGTTCATAAGGGCCTGCGGTTGTGCTGTGCAGAATAATTGGTGTGTCAGCAGGAACTTTATATACTCGAACAAATTCTGCATCGTTCTGTTCGTCATTCAGCGTTACGATATAGGCTTCAAGGTCTGAATCTGTCAAATCCATGTCGTAAGGAGCAGCCATGGTCTTGTAACAATCCTGAGAGGCAAAGAGTTCAACAGTCTGTGTGCCTGTACCTTGCTTCTTGTAGAGTGCGATAGCCTTTTGGCTACTGTAAGTGCTTGACTTGTAGTAGCGGAAGCGTTCTTGATCGCTGGTAGCGTTGTAGCGCAGGTATGCACCGCCAGAAGCCACGATAACCGCATTTTTGTCATCATCATCAATGCTGATGGTGTTGGTCAACTCTGTGTCAGAAGCAGTCAAGGCGTTGGAATTATTTGCATTACCGATGAACTTGCCGCTGGCGCTCTTGATGGTTCCTGCCTTAACGTCGATAGTGAATGTAGCAGCGTTCACTGTTGAGCTGCTGGCAATAGTATTGTTGTTGATTTCAACCTCTATGGTATTGTTTGCACCATCCAATGCTTTAAGACTACCGTCGAAGGCAAGACCACCGTCTTCGTAAACGATAAGGTATTCACCGTCGGTGAGGTCAGTGTTTGAAGTAACCTTCACGTAGTTGCCTGTGGCAGGTGTCGAAACGGAACGCTCGACATAAATCTGCATATCATCCAAAGTGGTGCCGCTGGCGTAGCTGTACCAACCGTTGCTGGTGCGTCCGAAGAGAGGCTTCGTGGCATCACCTTGGAAAGTGATGGTGGCATTGCCTGTGGCATCAATGCTGATGGCAGCCTTGTGGTTGTTGTCAAGGTTGGTGTTGTTGGCGTCCACGTACAAACCATTATTGTTTGCATACAGGAAACCTGTCAGCGAAGCCGTGCGAGTAGCGTAGAGGTAGAAGATGTTGCCTTCCTTGACGAGGACTATCTTCTCGATATCAGCCTTACCTTCGTCGTTCAACTGTACGGTGCTGTTCTCGTATGTGCCGTGGGTGGCAAGGCCGTAGCTGGGGCGATAGGCACCATTGGTGGTCGTCGTGCCCATTGCTTGCGATGCCGTCCCGTTTTCAACGACGAGGATGATGGCATCGCCGTCTTCCAACTCACTCATGTCGGTCACCTTCTCGTAATATTCAGAGTTGATGTTCTTCGGGTTCGGAGTGATGACAACAGCGGGTTCTTCCTCAACGGTGAGTGTATAGGTGGCTGTGCCAGCGTTGTAAGTGGCATTGCCTGCGAAGGAAGCAGTGACTGTAATTTCGCCCGTTACTCCGCTCACAAAGGTGAGAGCACCCGTTGTGGCATCAACGGTTGCAAGTGCATCGTTGTTGCCGTTATAGGTAACCATGAGATTGTTGGGGTTGGTCAGTGTAGGAGCAGTGAATTCGTCACCTACAGTGATGGTGAATTCCGTTGTCTCATATGAAAGATTAGCGTCTTGCCTCTCAGGACGGTTGAATGCAACAATCTTGTTGCCAGCAGTAAACTCAGGTGTGTTGCCTTGGTAGTTAACCAGTTTACCGCAGATGGTTACTTGGTCGTACAATTGCAGGTCGCTTGACGTTGTCAGGTCATCGCCTTCAATATCCTTTCCTCTATAGACATAGAGGTGGTTGGTATCAGTACCATCGTCCGAGATATAGTAAACGACAGCGTTGCCGTTCTGTCCTAATTCCGTTGAAACAATACCGCTGACATAGACATCCATCGGAGAGGTTTCGCCATTCAGCGTCTCGATGTATGCGAGAGCCTGTGCTACAGTAAATGCTGTAGCTTTTGACATACCTGGATCTGAAGCGCTGTAGATGGTGTAGGTAGCGGAGGTTATAATAGACTGGTCTGTACCAGACACAGCAATAGCTTTCAGCGTGGTGGTTGTGCTGATAGCGACAGGAGCTGTGTATGGTGTGCTGCTTGTCGTCGGGTCAGTACCGTCGAGGGTGTAATAGATGGTGGCACCTGTAGTTGCGCAAGTAATGGTCACACTCTGTGCTTCGCTGTAAGCTCCTGCTTCAACAGAGAATACGGGTGCTTCGACAGCAGGATGGGTAATAGAAATCAATTGACAACCAGCTGCAAATTCATAGGTTGAATTGTTGAATTTGGTCAGATCACCCTTCACAACGACGATGTCGCCAAGTGCAACTGTTGAAGCGTCAGCATTTGTGGTGCTAACACAGCGGAATGCCTGTAAGAAGTCCGTATCGCCTTTGTTGTCAACAAAGTTGAAGGTGATATTATTGTATTGAGTACTCCATGCTGTAGGAATAGCAGACACGATACCAGTAGCATAAACACCCGAAGTGCCTGTGCTAGCATCAATCGCTGCACGTGCTTGAGCAACGGTATAAGGATTATTCTCTGTTCCAGGTCCATTGGGGTTACCTGCTTGTGTAACAATTACATTTTTTGTAACAGATTCAGAACCATAAGAGTATGTAAGAACAACCGTAGCTGTACGCTCACCATTTTCGTTGGCTTCACATGTAAACGGAACGTTTGTGCTAACAGTACCGATGGTAAGCCAATCAGCAGTCGTTGTTGCAGATAAAGATCCGCCAGTAACACTATTGTTGACCGTATAATCTATAGAGCCGGACGTTGCGTTGTAAACGATAGATACGTCATCAGCAGATATGGAAGGAGATACTGTACCACTTGGATTGTAGTAGTACTCCACCTTAGAAACAGTTACCAAACCGTTTGAGGAACCACTTGCACAGTCAAATTCTACTTTATAGTATAAATTCTTTGCTGGCGAAGCCAAGGAGACCGATTGTGTGCCAGTAGCTTTTGGAAATGAACCTGCTTCTGTCCAACTGGAATTGTCGATACTAGTGTACAGTTTGATGCTGTTAACCATATTTGTTGTAAGTGCGTCAATCGTAACATCAACTTTTGTAATTGCTTCATCAATAGCAGTAGAAGTTGTGATAGAACCGACAGACGCTGTTTTTTTGCGACCGAATTTTACATAACTCCATCCATTGTTGTTGTTGTTTCCATTTGCAATGGACCATGTAAAATTACTGTTGGTTGCAGTCCAAGTTAAAGTGTAACCGCTAACACTTTGTGAGTTGTAGCTGGAGCCAAACAAGCAAGTCGAATAGACCGCATCCTCCGCCCACGCACTCACGCCCACAACGAGCATCAGGCTCGCGAGGAGCCAGCGTAGTTGTTTAGTAAACTGTTTCATAATGTTGTTGAATTGGATTATTTGTTAATAGTTATATGTTGATTGCTCTTTTGTTATGATAATACGAAGTCGCAGTGTTCTTTCAGTGGCGACTTTACTTTGTGCCCCATGCTGTAAAGATATGCTTGCAGCCCTTCTTTTCTGATAAACTTGATGGGTGCGATGAAGTCGGAGTCTCCAGCCACGAGAACTATTTTCTCGGCACTGTGTTTAAGAGCCATTAGCGCCATGTCAAATACAAACAAAGCCACACGAGGTGGCTTTGACCCGCCTACGGGTGTCGGATTAATTGCCCGCCTACGGGCTTCGGATGCTTTTTCTGCCGCAAAGTTATGGTTTTTATTCCTAACCACCAAATAATTTTGGAAAAAATACTATTTTTTTTCCACGTTGTCTTTCCGTATAGAGTACCGAAAGCGGGACTCGAACCCGCACAGCCTTGCGGCCAAGGGATTTTAAGTCCCTCGTGTCTACCATTCCACCATTTCGGCTTTCACTGCGTGAAATGCTGTAGCCGGACGTAGCCGGATGTTCGTGCAAAGATACGACAAAAAATTAAAAGTTAAAAGTTATAAGTAAAAAAAATGCTTTTCGTGGCCCGCGTGTCCCTCGTTCTGTGTGATAAAGGCCGTGTCAGCTGACAGAAGGTGACGGGTCTTAGGGTTTTTTCTTCCGCTTGAAGTTGAAGCCGACGTAGAAGTTGAGGGAGCCGAAGGCGTTGTGCAGGCGCACTTGTTCGTTCTTGTAGTTGAAGGAGTGGAGGATGAAGGAGGCGCCGGCGAAGTATTTCGTGTCGTTATAGACGAGTCCGAGTCGGATGATGAAGTCGAGGTTGAGGCGGTTGTCGCGGAAGTTGAGGAAGCGATCGACTTCGGCTTTGGGGGTGTCGGCCGACGACGTGCGGCCGATATACATGACGTTGTAGGCGAGGGCGGGGGTGAAGCTGGCGCAGAAGAGCCAGTCTTTGTGGAACACCCAGTTGTAGGCGTAGCCGAAGTTGATGCTGTAGTCGTTGTATTTGATTTCGTCGAAATAGAGCGAGGGGTCGAGCAGGGGCTGGAGCCGCGGGTCGAGGCGTGAGTTGTCGAGGGTGGCTTTGTGGTGGGTGAAGGAGAAGCCGAGCTTGAAGGTGCCGCAGGAGCGTCGCTGTACGGTGCTCTGTGCGAAGGCGGCGGGCCAGGAGAAGTGGCGGTGGTTGAAGATGTAGTAGAGGTTGATGCCGCGGGTCTGGATGTTGAGTCCATCGAAGTCGTCGCTGATGTCGGCGGGTCGCGGGTGTTCGTCGTCGAAGAGGTCGGAGAGGTTGGTGCAGCGGAAGTCGTTGCCGGTCTTGCGGTAGTAGAGGTCGATGCCCAGCCGCGAGGTGTAGAAGCTGAGGTCGAACTCGGTCTTGTGTTTGCTGGCGTTTTCGTTGTTGAGCCAGCTGCCGATGTCGAAGGTGTAGCCGAGGAAGAGCCATCGCCAGCCGAAGTAGCCGCCGAGCCGGAAGGTGGGTTTGGGGCGGAAGTTGAGGGATTGCTGGCGTTCGCCGGTGCCTTGGATGCGCAGCTGCTCGAAGGTGGTGGTGGTCTGGAGCATGGCGGCGAAGTCGTAGAGCTGTGGTGTGATGTAGGTGGTGTCGATGTTGTTCAGTTCTTTGAACTGTGCCCCCAGGTAGCGTTGCAGCAGCTTCATCTTCTTTCGCCGGCTGAGGTCGTCGAGTTGCTCATAGCGGTCGAAGACGTCCTCGAGTTTGTCGAAGATGGCGTCGGCGGCTGGGAGCGTGTCTGTCGCGAGTGAGTCGGTCACGACGGAGCCGGTCGTGAGGGTGTCGGCGGTCACGACCTGTTGTGCCTCTGCTTCGGGTGTGAGGCAGAGGTACAAAAAAAGAAGGCACAGACTGACGCAATGCTTCATCGTATGCCTTCCGGTGGTTTAGTTGTTGAAGTAGTAGAGGAACGTGGCGACGCCTTCGAGGGCGGGCTTGCGCTGGTCCTTGATTTCGATGGTGAACTTGATTTCGGCCTTGCAGGTGCCGCGCAGGTTGACAATCGACTGCAGCGAGGTGACCAGTCGGACGCTGCTGCCGGTGATGACGGGCTGTCCGAATCGCATCTTGTCCATGCCGTAGTTGACCATCATCTTCAGGTTGTTGACTTCGATGATCTGGTCCCAGAGGTAGGGGAGCAGCGAGAGGGTGAGGTAGCCGTGGGCGATGGTCGATTGGTAGGGGCTTTCGCGGCGTGCGCGGTCCACATCGACATGGATCCACTGGTGGTCGAGTGTGGCGTCGGCAAAGAGGTTGATGCGTTCCTGATCCACTTCGAGCCAGTCGCTCGTCCCGAGTTGTTCGCCCAGGTGGGCAGCAAATTCGTCGTAGCTGTTGATAACGAGTTTTTCCATACTGTTTAGAATTGATGTTTTCGAAATTTAGTGCAAATTTAAGACAAATTTGTCAGATAATAAAGTATTTGGCCCTATAATTTCACACAAAGCCCTCTTGTGCGCAAATGTTCCAGCCTTTGCTGTCGGCCGTGCCGCCCTTTGTCTTGACCTTGTCGGCCGATTGACAAGCGGCAGCCCGCACTTCAAACTTGCCGAAGGTGCGGATAAAACTCAAAATATCATTGAGATTTGTAGAAATATCAATGGAATTTGTAGAAATATCAATGGTATTCTTAAAAATATCAGTGATATTTTGAGTTTGTTCCGCGCCTCTGCTGGATTTTATCTTCGGTGCTGCCGACTCGGAGGCGCACTTCCGCCCTGTTTGCTGGGTGCTTCTGCCCTTGCTGTTGTGCACAGAAAAACGCCGGCACACGTGGTGTGACGGCGTTTTGTTGTCTTGCACCGGTACTTGCACTTCCGTACTTCGTACCTTGTACTTGCTCTTAGGCCTCTTCCTTCTTGCGGGTGAGTTTCTCCTTGATACGAGCCTTCTTACCGGTGAGCTCACGCAGGTAGTAGAGCTTGGCGCGGCGTACTTTACCGACCTTGTTGATTTCGATCGACTCGATATTGGGCGATTCGAGGGGGAAGATACGTTCTACACCGACGGTGCCCGACATCTTGCGGACGGTGAAGCGCTTCTTGGTGCCTTCGCCGCTAATTTTGATGACTACGCCGCGGTAGAGCTGGATACGCTCTTTGGTTCCTTCAATGATTTTGTAGGCCACGGTCACTGTGTCGCCGGCCTTGAACTGTGGGTGCTGCTTACCAGTAGCAAAGGCCTCTTCGGCCACTTTGATTAAGTCCATTTCCTTTTTAGGTTGTTTAATTTGATGGTTGGTGTTCCAACGAAGCATTCACGAGTCTCTCTCTTTTGGCACTTCGCAGTGCCTTTTGGAGCACATTCGGCGGCTCCATCTCGCCAGCGGCTTCGCTAAAGCGGGTGCAAAGGTACGACAAAAATTAAGAATTAAAAATTAAATGTCGAAAAAAATGCATTTTTTATAGGCTATTTCCTAAAATTTATCTACTTTTGTACGTCTCGAAATCAAAACAATAAAAGTTTCATGTTTCGGAAGTTGTGATACCATGTATGTCAATCTTTTATACCATGAATGGCATGAATAACATGAATCAGAGCCCCTTCGTGGATGCTTAGAATTCATGTATTCAACCATGAATGGTTGCGACCATGAATGGTGGATGCTCCGCATCTATGCCTCTCCGGCAGGTCATAAAGCCGTAAGGCTTCCCTATTCATGGTTGCCCTCGTCGCTTCGCAGATGGTCATTTATGCTATTCATGTCATTCATGGTATAAAAAAACAACATCCAAAGTTGAGTAAAAGTTATGAAAAGGAACTGTTCGTTTTTATTTACCCTTGCTGTCCTGCTCACCATCGCTGCTTGTCGGGGAGGGTCGCAGACGGATGGGGGTGCGGGTGCCGCCGATTCGCTGGCCACGTCTGCCACACCTGCCGACACGTTGTTGCCCGACGAACCGCTCAGCGACATCTGTTGCTACATGGTCAATCACGACTACGATGGGGGCTTCGCCACGTTTGTCCTCGACATGGGTGAGGGGACGTTGCAGATCTACTATTCCGACAAACAGGAACTTGTCGATAAATACGTCCTGCGCATTGATAGCTTCGAGGAGACGGAGAACAAGACGACGGAGTACGAGTACGACGTCAGCGGACACCTTGTGGTCAATGCCTATGACCCTCAGACCAAGGCTTACTGCGGGCAGTTCGACGGCACCTTCTCGCAGTGGGAGGGCTTTGCCGAAGGCGGTGAGGAAGAGACGAGTGCCGACAGCTACAGCGGCCGCTTCACCCATGCCGACGGCAGCGTCGAGAAGTTTGAATTCTACTCCGACTGACGCTCCTACTTATTTATATATATAGGGGAGATGACTGGATTTTGAATGTCTGGTGTGCTGCAAAAACAATAGTCCCGAAGGGACGACAGACTATAGGCAGGGGTGAAGCGAAGCGCAACCCCTGCAAAAGAACGGAAAAGACAAAGAAGCCCCGAAGGGGCGACAGGCAAAATGAATAGCTTGATATTGAATGTTTTTGTCTTTTATCTGTCGCCCCTTCGGGGCTACATTACCTACTGAACACCAGGCAGGGGTTGCGCTACGCTTCACCCCTGCCTGTAGTCTGTCGTCCCTTCGGGACTTTCCAAGCCCCCTATCACCGAAATACCTCCCTATGCCTGTGGCAATGGGAAACGCAGCAATCTCTTGCTTATTTTTACCGGACATCAATGTTTATATATATAGGGGAGATGACTGGAATTTGAATGACTGATGTGCTGCAGAAAAAACAGCCCCGAAGGGACGCCTGTCCCTTCGGGGCTGTTTTTGCCAAGCACCCATATATTATATATAGGAGGACAAAAAACAGGGATGTTTTACTTGTACCGGCGGAACTGCTTCAGCACATCGCACTTGCTCACGTGGCGATCCATGCGCGAGGGATTGGCTTGGGCAAATCGGTCGAGGGCTTGCAGGGCCTGGTAGCGGTAGGAGTGCGGATTGGGCGTGTAGCGATAGATGGGGTTGCCACCGTTCCACGACGTGATTTCACTCTCGCTCCACCACTGGTCAACAGGCAGGTAGGCCAGGGCATAGAGGCTCTTCAGGCGCTGCTGGAAGGCAATGCCCTCGCGGCTCAGCTCGAGCATACGGCGGGCGTGCTTGAAGACCGAATTGTCCTCTTCGCCCTCGCCGTTGCAGGAGTTTCCATAGCCCGACAGGCTCCAGCATTCGCCGAAGGGCGAGGCCTGGTAGAGCATCGTGCCGAGTCGATAGGCGAGTGGGGCGCGGGTGTCGGCATTGGGAGACAGTTCGATCTCGTCCATCAGTTGCACCACCTCGCGGCAGAACGTGAGTTTCGGGTTGGCTGTGAACGTGCCATGATTAGGCCCCTCCTGGTCTTGCTTCGAACGCTGGTGCGTGTACCACCGCTCGATGTGCGGATTGCGGTGGGCGAGGTAGTAGCTCACGTTCAAGCCGCTGTAGAAGGATGCCGGCACTTTCTCGAGATAGGGAATGGCCTGTGCATAGCAGGCATCGGCAATCAGACGTGTGCCGATCAGGTCGTTGAAGAAGTCGGCATTGCGCTCCACGCCGTCGAGCACGAAGCGGTCGAGCACGTCGGAGGCGGGGGTGTCGAGTTGCTGCTGGTAGCGGATGAGGTCGTCAGTCTTCAGCTGTCCCAGCTGGTAGAAGTACATGGTGTTGTAGTTCGGGTTCCAGTCGGAATCTTCATGACTGGGCTCTCGCCTGCGGTCGAGCTGATCGAGCAGTCCCCACACGGCGGTTTCCATCAGGTGGTTCCCAGCCTTATGATAGCGTTGTGCCAGGCCATGGATGAGCACGCGGTTCGTGGCACGGTAGTGATAGTCGTCGCGGTCGGCAACGTATTTGGCATAGATGTTGGTGAGCCACTGCAGTTCGCTCACCATGTGCTGCTTGTCGGCCTGCGGGTCGGCTGTGTCGATGAGCAGGGACACGCAGCGGCTGACGACGGCAGTGTTGGCATTTTTATTTTTCACTTTTACCTTTTCACTCTTCGCGATGTAGGCTTTGGCCTCGTCGAGCATGCCCAGTTCGTAGTGGACCATGGCACAGGCGGTGAGCCACAGCGCAGGATCCTTGGTCTTGCCCTCGTCCACCACCTGTTGGGCAAAGGCACAGAAGTCGAGGGCTTCGCGGCGGAACTGCTGTTCCTTGGCGGTGTTGTGCACCATCTCCATGCGGTTGTTGTCCCACTCGGTGAATCCGTCCTGATCGGCAAACTCCTGCACGTTGTTCACATATTCGTCGAGCAGGTAGTAGAGCGAGAGGCTGTTCGGATTGTCGGCATAGATGCGACGGATGCCGGCCAGGTTGCGGAACTTGAGCAGGGCCCACTGGATGCTCTCGGCATCACCCTGGCGAGCAAAGATGTCGCACGCTCGCTCTCGCTGACCCGTGTGGAACAAGGCGCCGGCGTAGATGTTCTCCATCATGTCGCGATAGACGCTCTGCGGAAGCTTCTTGGCGGTCTGCTCCCAATAGCCGACGTTGTCCTGATGACGCTCGAGCAGCATATTGGCACGCATGTGCAGCAGGTGGTACTGGGCTGCCAGCCGCTGACCCTCGTAGGCTTTGGCTGCCGTCTGCATGTCGGCAAGGCTCTGTCGGGCTGCTGCCAGTTCCTCCTTTGTCGGATAGTTCCACTCGTCGCGGTTGAGCACATCGCCCGCATGGAGGTAGGCATCGAGGTGGTGGATGTAGGCGAGCAGCTCGCTGTCCTGTTTCTGCTTCGCCAGACGGACGATATCGTCGTGGTTGTCGAGGTAGCGGCACAGGGCGTTGCCGGTGTAGTCGCGCCAGAACTGGTCGATGCGCGACTGTTCTTCGGGATTCTCCACATCGTCGGGGTAGAGGTAGTAGGCCGTGGGTGCTGCCCAGGTGTGGAAGAGATAGTAGTTGTAGGTTCGCTCGCCTCCACAGGCAAAACTGTTCATCGCCAGGGTGAGCAGCAGGCTAATCAGACAGAATCGTTTCATAATCGTGCGAGTTAAAACGGGTGATGTTGTAGTTGTTGAGTTCGTAGAGGATGACTTCGTCGTTCACGTCGGGACGTATGTCGCTCAGCGCACGGCGGGCCTCGAGTATCTCGTCGAGGGTCGGTTCGCGCACCACGACCGAGTCGGTGGGCAGCATCGGAAGGTCGTCGCCGTGCAGAATGCCGACAAACTGGCTGCCGCGGAACACAAGTTGCCAGCGAAACAGCGGATAGGCAGCGCTCAGGGGCAGGTCGTAGTCGGGCAGGTGGCGCAGATAGGGCGCAGCCACGTGCAGGTCGAGGATGGGGTGCTCGTCGTCGAGTCGGGTGAAATCGCCCGTGTTATACATCATCAGTACCCCGCGATCGACGGGCGGTACACGGCCCGCGAGCTGATGCAGGCGGATCGTTGCCGAGAGCCGCATACCGTGCTCCTTGAGCCGCTCGCGCACGTCGGTCAGGAAGGCAAAGAAGCGTTGCTCGGTCGAGGGCGTCCAGTCACAGTCGATCTGCACCTCATCCACCCCCGTCACGTCGTGCGTATCGTTCATCTGCACGATGCGCCGCACCAGTTTTTCGGCCAAGTCGCCGCACTCGTGCTGCATACATTCGTTCAAGATGAACACCGTCGGCACCACCTCCACGCCCTGCGGAACGGCATCGTCGAACCGCAGGGTCGCATTGGGCTGTGCGCCGCGCTCGGCATCCCACACCACGTCGAAGTAGCGCAGGTACATCCGTCGGATGTCGTGCTCAGCGAGGAAAGCCTGTTTCACCGAGTCCATCCTGAGCGTCGTGCTCCAGTAATAGACCGACCGCACGGTCGCATCGTTCCCCCTGTCTGCCTGGCAACTGCCGAGCAGCACAATCAGCAGCGTCGCAGCCATCAAGACTGTGGCGCAGCAGGCCTTTCGCCCTCCTTTCCAGTGTTGCAGATGGGTTGTGAGCATCGGTTGTAGGTGAAGCTGAGCGTGATGTCAGCCATATTTCCGCCACAAAATTACAAAAATAGGATGAAACTGCGTAATTTCGAGGCAAAAAATGGTATCCGCCCGCATGGAATAGTTCTGTAGGGTCCGTTTCCCCAGATAAAGAAAAAAGGTAAAACGCTGCGTTTAGCGTTCTACCTTTCCCTTGATGTGGTACCACCAGGATTCGAACCGGGGACACACGGATTTTCAGTCCGATGCTCTACCAACTGAGCTATGGCACCATCATGTTTTGCAATCGGAACTCCTATGTTGCTCGTTTGCGGGTGCAAAGGTAGGTATTTTTTGCCGAACCCACAAATTTTTCCAAAAAAAAATGTAAGAAACCGTAAAAATCGCGTTTCCGTTGTTCGCTACGCGCGTAGCAGAGTGCGAATCTGCACTTTTTTTCTGCTTTCCTTTAATTTTTTCACTTTTCACTTTCCACTTTTCACTTTTTTGTCGTACCTTTGCACTCGGTTTTGGAATCAGGACCGATGAAATCGGGATGTAGCGCAGTTGGTTAGCGCACTACGTTCGGGACGTAGGGGTCGGGCGTTCGAGTCGCCTCATCCCGACTTCGATGAAGAGAAAGACAGGCTGCGGCCTGTCTTTCTTCGTTGTGGGTGCAAGTCGTGCTCTGAGTCTATGGCTGCCTTACAGAAACAAAGAGGTACGCGCCGTCTGTAGCGCGTACCTCTTTCTATATAATAGGGGGGATCGTAGGACTACCAGAGGTTGCCCCACGTAGTGTCGTCGCGGTACTTGGCAGCGTCACCGCCGTCGCCCTCTTCCATCGTGTCGGGATTGGTGTTGATGCCCTCGCCGTCAACCTCGTTCGAGGCTGCGATGGGTTGCTGAGCCGCCATGGTCATGCGGCTGACAATGGGCTGGATATATTGTTTCTTGTTCATTTCACATATACTTTTTTGCCGTTAACAATATAGATGCCCTTGGCCGGTGTGGAGACGCGGCGACCCTGAAGGTCGTACACGACATCGGTGGAGTGGACTTCGTTGTTGGTAGTTTCTACTTCCTCGATGCCGGTGGGCGTGTCGAAGATGAGTTTGATGCCGGCTGCCGTGGTCGATGCTCCAGGCACGATGAAGTAGCAGCGCAGACCCTTGATGGCGCCGTTGGCCGAGAGCTTTTTCAGCTTCTGGGTCTTGGTGGAGAGGTAGCAGACATCGGCTACGCCTTCGAGCGGCTTGTTGTAGATTTGGCCTACGAACTGAACCGTGCGGTCCTCGCCCTGTTTCTCGCCCTCGGCGTTGACGATGCTTACGCCGGCGAAGGTCGGGTTGACGACGTTCTCGGTGACGGTTTCGGCCAGACGGACGAGGTAGGGCTTGCCTGCCTCGATGGCGGTGACGGTCGCGAAGGTGATGGTCGTGGCATCGGAGGATGCGAAGCCATAGATGGTGGCTCCGGCGAGGTCGGAGGCTGCGATTTGGTCGGCCGAGAGGTCGAAGGGCACGCTGAAGTTGTTCCAGATGCCGGGTTGCAGGGTGCGTTCGAGGGTCACGTTGGCATAGTTGCAGGCTGCGGGAGCCTTGGTGGCATCTTCACTGATGGTGACAGCGGGCACGTATTGCGTGAGGCGCAGGTTGTTGAAGACTGCGTAGTGTTGACCGATGCGCGACGGGATGTTGATGCTGAGATTGAGGTCGGTCGCGCCGTCGAGGTAAACATAGAGGCTGATGTCAGCATAGCCTGCATCGACAAAGGCAGCCTGCTGTGTGAGGCTCTGACTTGTATAGACGGCCGATTGTTCGGCGGCATCAGCGTTTTGGTTCATCTGATACCAGGAGGTGAACTGCGCCTGCTGACCATTGGCAGCGAGGTAGGAGGTGCTGGGGTTGCCGTATCCGTCGTTCCAGCGCTGGGTGTCGAGGGCTTCGCTGGCGTGGCGCTCAAAGGCTCCGAGTTCCACCTTGTAGATGCCGGCAGGCACGTTGGCTGCAGGCACGGTGAGGGTGTAGGTGCCGGTAGCTTCGTAGAGGCGTGCGAATTCTTTGCCTTCACGGTTGTTATAGTCGGGATAGCCGCTGGAGCCGCTTGTTTCGCTGTAGGTCCAGTTGCCGACGCCGCTGCCGAACGAGGTAGTGCCGACGGCATTGCTGAGGTCAACAGCCGCATAGTTGTCGGTCAGCACAGTGGCGAATGTAGTTGCGTCGGCTGTGATACCCGAGGCCGTGATGACGTTTTCGATGTTCTGAGTGGGGTAGTTGTTGATGCGTGCGTCGCGCTGTTCCTTGGTCCAGAACTGCCATACGGACTGTCCGGCTTTGTCGCAGTTGTCGCCAACAAAGCCGTTGGAGGCACAGTTGTAGTTGTCGCCGTTGTTGGGCTTGAAGTACACATAGAGGTAGTGGTACTCCGAGTTGTGTCCGTTATCAATCAGGCGAACTCCTTCGTAGCCTTCAACATTCGACACTTCGCCGGAGTAGTTGTTGGTCGGCCGATCGTCATTGTTCAATCCATCGACGAAGCTCCATGCGTGTCCATAGAGATAGGTGTCGGTGTCGATGAAGTAGATGGTGCCGACTCCGTTGTGGTCGGCTGTCCAGCGGATGGGCAGGCCGTACTTGTCAACGCGGGCCTGGGTGCCCCATGCACTGCCGCTACTGAGGAATCCGTCGGCAAACTGGTTGTAGAGGTAGTAAATGCCGTCGAAGGCAACGGGAGTGTGGAAGGTCGTAAAGGCTTCTGCAGCGTTTTCGACGCCGTCTTTCTGGACTGCACCGGCGGGGATGGTAATGGTGTAATCCTTGCCTGGCTCAAGTGTAAATCCGCTGAAGGTAACCGTGATGTTGTCAATCGTCATGTCAACAGGGATTGTCGTCTCGCCGTCGTACAGTTGTGCCTTCGCACCCTCCTTGACGGTAGAGCCTAATGAGCAACTGGCTCCGACTTCATCAAGGCTCTGCAGGTATGCATTCGAGAGGTCGTTGAAGGTCAGGTCACAGTTCTCAAGACTGGTGGCGTCGCCCACCATGATGTCGATGAACTCGAACAGGTCGTCGGCAGAGATGCCCACTTCGGTGTTCATGTAGTAGAAGAACTGGCGCTGGAGCGTCGAACCTGGCAGCGTCTGGATATATTCCAGTTTCTCGTGCAGGTTGAGCCAACCTGTATCATCCCAAGGACGTGTGCCGGCTTCAGAGAATGTTGTCAATTCGTATTCCTTGCAGAGTTGGTCGAACGTCATGCCACACAGACCGTCGAGGAGCAGACCATAGGAACCTGTACGGTCGGCGCCGATGCGGCAGTGGAAATAGACGGCCTTGCCATCGCGAAGGTTTTCGAGTGTGAAATTGAACATTCGCTCGTAGTCCTCCTGATGCGTGACAAACATATTGCTGTTGTAATCCTGGTTCATGTAGAGATAGGCTGCATCGCTTCCCAGGGCTGATTCCGTGGGCGATGTGCCGCCACAGTCAGCGTCACTGCGCAGGTCGATTTCAGCAGCGATGCCCAGACGACGCAGTTCGGCGAGGTCGTCGGCACTTACTTCGTGGCCGATGTTCAGTTCGCCACCGCGGAAAATCTTTCCGTAGCGCACGCAATGGCCGTCGAGATTCATCCAACCACCGAGGTCGCGGATGTTGAAGCCTGTATTAGCCTTGATCATACGCAGATGGCCTTCGGTCTGGAACTGTCCTTGGGTGAGCACGCTGCCGGCTTCTACCTTATAATAATAGGTATTCTGCGGAATGAGGTTGGGCACTTCACAGAGAGTGGTGCCAGCAGGGAACGTGAAGGTCTCAGGGTTTTCGCTGTAGTCACTGCTGGTGCTCACGGTGACGGTGAGGGCAGCGTTGTTCTGTGGAACAGGGATGAAGACGCTGTGCGGTTGGTCGAGGCGTACGGGATGGCCTGCGTTGTAGGCACTAACCTTCGAGGCAACACTGGCATCAGTGTAGGTGAATTCGTTGAGGAAGCGGCGTACGCGCCAGTTCTCCTGGTTGACGACGAACGACACGTTCTGGAAGTCAACGGGAGCGAGGCTCGTAGGCTGTGTGCCATTGATGTCGAAGGTGAAACCGTCGAACTTGCCCACCGTGGCGGCACCTTCCCACATGACAGGGATGCTGTCGGGTTGTGCGACTTTTACCAACACGTCGTTGACGGTGAGTGTCTTCGTAGCATCGACGGTGACGAAGTAGGCCTTGCCTGCTTCGATGCTGTAGGCAGGAACGAGTTGGCCTACACCGTCGCTGGTGACGCCAGCCAGCGTATAGACATTGCTGAACGTGGCTGCTGTCTTTGTGGCATCGAGGTCGAAGGGCAGGCATATCTTATTGTATTCGCCAGCGTTGAGCGTGATGCCTGTATTGACAGTCGTTGCTTGTGTATCCTCTGTTGGAACACCCTGTGTGAGGTCAACGGCCACACTGGGATTGCCATAATAGAGGCGGAAGTTGTCGAAGCACATCCAGTTGTTCTTGAGTCCGCCGACAATGTTGAGTCCGAGGGTAAGGTCGGCGTTGGCTGTGGTCGTTGTGCTGAGCAGGTTCCAGTAGTCGCCGATGTCGAAGGTAGCGCTGGCTCCGTGCGTGGAGTTGGGAGCCATCTTTTGGCTCGAACCGCCTGCGACGCCAGCAAGATAGGCGGGCTGATAGCGAGTTTGGTCGTAGATGTTGCAGATGGGCTTCGAGGCATTGCCAAGCATGAGGCTGCCCTTCACTACGTCCGTTCCAAGTTGATAGTTGATGACGGCTATGCGCCAATCGGCTGAGCGGTAGAATGCCTGTGCCTTCAGAGTGTAGGTACCGGCAGGCATGTTGGCCAGAGTTTGGGTGAGCGATGCATCACTCTGATCGAAGAACTCAGCGACAAAGTATTTGCCATCATGGCCGGGTGTACCTTCGGCTGTCCATCCGCCGACACCAGTGTCGAATGATGGATTTTCAATCAGTGAGGTGAGGTCGAACAGCACGTTAGCGTTGTCTGCATCTTGCAGCACGTCGCAAACGGCCTGCCAGACGATTCCGTCGTATTCAGCCAGTTTCTCTTCGGTGGTGCAATAGTCGGAGATGGCAGCGTCGGTCATCACGGTGTCGTAGTTACCGCGGTCGATTGCCTGGTTGACGATGTCATCATACTTGCTGTGCCAATTCAACGTAGCCTGCTCAATCATGGCAGACATGTCGATACCGTAGTAGGTAACGACAAAGTTATCGAAGATGCTCCAGTCAGAGGCGTTTGTCACGCTCTTTTTCACGCCGATGCGCAGTTTCCCGTCAGTAACGACGGTGCGGATGGGTGTGTTCCAATACTGATTTGCTTTGAAGCAAGCAGCAGCACGTTTCATGTTATTGGGCACATAGATGGTCGATCCGATGTCGTATGCTGTACTACTATTGTAAGTTCCGTCGTTTGTATTTCCCAAGTCGTAATCGAAGATGGACTTGAGCGGAGCGTCAGCCGTGTTGATGTAGTACATAGCATTGAGTACGTCGGGGTTACCTGCCTTGCGCGTGGCAGCAGCATCATGGGCGTCGTTGCCTGTGTTGCCTGTGCGGTAGAATCCTTGACACTTCAATTCGTAGATACCGTTGGGCATTCCGTTGATTTCTTGATAGACATCGAAAGTCGTGTTCCACTTTTCAAAGCAGAAGTTGTCGTTGATTCCGTCGAATGCGGGACTGCCTTGCCAGAAACTCTTGTCTGTTACGCGTCCTATATAGGGGTTCATAAAGGCCCAGGTCGCATCGACGGGATGGTCGGCGTCGGCGTTGGACATTGCAGCGATGAGGTCGGCCTTGGTGACGAGTTTCCAGTAGCCCATCGGAGTGGTTGGTGCAGCGTCGACCATAGATGTTTTCGTTGCATCAGAGTTGTGGGCTACAATGTACTTATTGTCCACACTGTTGCGCATGGTGTATGTGTTCTCCAATCCGGTTACAGGCGTAAACGTCCACTTTGCATACTTCGACGAAGTAGTGAGTTTGTCCACATAGCCGTCTGAGCCGAGATAGAGAGGCGATTTGTCGGTTTCGGAAACAATGTAGGTGGGACCTGATGACAGGTAGTAGGCCTCACCACTCGAGATGAGCGTAAAGGGAATACCGCCCTCTTTCGTCAGCGAGGCACGTGTGTCCCAGTCATTGTGTCCGTACATGAAGGCTTCTCGCCCCACGTTGTAGAGGTAGAACGTCCCATCGGCCGGCGCGCTCGCCGTCCACGTCTGGGCCGAGAGCGTGGCTGGTAGCATCAGCGCGAGCAGCCATGCCCAGAGAAGTTGTTTTTTGTTCATACAGAAGTTGTTTTTTAGTTAGTGTAAATGTAATTGAAATGTGATTGTCACTATTTTGAAATACAGACTTCGGTGCAAAATTAGCTATTTTCTCGTCAATTTTTTAAAAAAAATCGCCCATTTTTTTTAAAAAATCGTTCAAAAATGCGTTGTTTTTGGTTTTTATGGGCGTTTTGTGAGGAGAATGGACGAAAGGAGTGAGGTCGAGGTGGATTGGCGTCCTTGTCTGTGAGCGCAGCCTGGGAATTCCAAGTGTTAAAAAAGCAAGGATTTTAACAGTTTCGACCCCCGATTTTGTGGGAGAAATTTGGAGGAAATAGGTTTTTGAACAACGAAAAGAACGAAACAAGACAACGAAAAACACGAAAAAAAACGAAAAACACGAAAAAGTTTGGGTGAAAAGTCTGGAAAATTGAAATGCGGATTGTCGTAGGGGCGGGTTCCCATGCCCGCCCGATCAGGCGAAGCCTGAAAACTGAAAGAAATTGGGATAAAATTTTTGGAGAGGCAATATTTTAGAAGACAACATGGGACAACAAAGGACAACTTGGGACAACATTTTTATCAAAAATGAAATGATAAAGTTGTCCCGAGTTGTCCTTTGTTGTCCCGAGTTGTCTTCTAAAAAAATCCCAAAAGTTGAGTTTTCTGACTAAAAATCCCTTTTTTCCTCTTTGCGAAAAGCATTTTCACGTCACAGATTCCGATTTATTTCATTTTTGTCCGCCGACTGGCTGTCGGCAGTCCGCCGTCTGAGCGTCGGCAGAGCGCCGTTTACCCTGTCGGTTGTCCGCCGTCTGAGCGTCGTCAGTCCGCGGTCTGCCGGCCGTCAGAGCGCCGTCTGCCGATAGGTTTGTCCGCCGTCTGCCGACGCTGCGTCCGCCGACTACCGACAGCCAGACGGCGGACAAAAGAAAAGTGAAAGGCAATAGAGTGAAAAGTGAAAGGCAATAGAGTGAAAAGTGAAAGGTGAAAAGTGAAAAATGAAGGGTGGAAAGTGAAAAATGGGTCGGGAGTCAACGCGTCGTAGTTGCGAAATTTCCGACCGAGCGGTCGGTCGGTGAGTTTTACGCGATTCTCAGCGAACGGACGACCGAGGTCTTAGTTGACGAAAATGCAACTAAGTGGTCGGGGAGTGGTGAGAAATGTTAAATCGGGACGAGGGGGCTGAATGGGGAACAAAAAATAAGGTACGCGTGTGCGTGCGCGTACCTTATTATGGTCATTGGATGGATGAATGATTGTCAGTGGGTGGGTGAGGTCGGGTGGAGGAGCAGCCCGACATCGGTGATGCCTGGCAGGAGCGGGTCGCGCATGCGGTGGGTGATGAGGATGCGATGGCGATGGTCGGGGGCGAGGGGGAGTATGCCGAGGCTGTGGTCGATGCGGATGCGGGGAAGTGATGAACCTAAGGGTTGGTTTTCCTCGTCGAAGAGGTCGATATCGACGGTCTGCCGCTGAAGTGTTCGGATGCGCTGGACGACGTAGCTGAGGGTGTCGGCCTGCAGGGTGTGTCCCAGCGAATCGACCTGGCGATGGATGCTGAAGCGCCGGCGCAGGGGGTGTAGCTCTTGCACGGTGAGGCTGAGCTGCAGGCGCCGGTAGGGATAGCTGTCGAGCAGGCGGAGGGAGAGGCTGGCGTCGGCTTGGTCGGTGTCTGCGGCTGGGAAGTCGAAACTGAGGGTGTCGCTCGCCAGCCAGCCGCGTGCATCGACACTGCGGTAGGTGTAGGGGTGGTCCGCGGTGTGGTCACGAAAAACTGTCTTCTCGCAGGATGTGAGAAGACAGACCGTCGCGCAGATGAGCGCGGCGAGGGTGAGCACGCGGCGTGGGGTCATGGCGTCAGGCTTGTGGATTGTTTTTCTGACGATTAGACTGTCCTTGCCTTCCGTTGTTGGCACGTCCTTCGCGATTGCCGCCGTTGCGTTTCTTCTTCTTGCGTGCACGGTCGAAGCGCGTGATGTTGTCCTGGTCGAGCAGGTCGGTCGAGACGGGAGCCGTGGGGTTGCCATCCTCGGTGAGGGCTGCGGGCTTCTGGCCTTCGCGGTTCATCTGAATGATTTCGAAGGCGCGTCGGGCAGAGATGGTCGCTTCGTTGACGAGGGCGTGCTTGTCGGTGGAGTAGGTGATGGTGTGCGCCAGGATGTCGGCCTTGAAGTAGAAGTAGTCGGCATCGAGGGTCTGGAGCACGATTTCGCGTGAGGGCAGACGCTTGAGCGACTCGACGTACTGATCGACTTCGTAGTTGAGGCAGCACTTGAGTTTGGCGCACTGTCCGGCGAGTTTCTGCGGGTTGAGGGAGATGTCCTGAAAGCGCGCGGCCGAGGTGGAGACGCTGTTGAAGTTGGACATCCACGTGGCGCAGCACAGCTCGCGGCCACAGGGGCCGATGCCGCCGATGCGCCCTGCTTCCTGGCGTGCACCGATTTGTTTCATCTCGACACGGATGTGGAAGCGTTCGGCAAGCACCTTGATGAGCTGTCGGAAGTCCACACGCTCGTCGGCGATGTAGTAGAAGATGGCTTTGTTGGCGTCGCCTTGATACTCCACGTCGCCGATTTTCATCTTCAGTCCGAGGTCCTTGGCAATCTGGCGGCTCTCGATCATGGTCTCGTGTTCCAGCGCCTTGGCCTCGCGATACTTGTCCATATCGACGTTGCGGGCTTTGCGGTAGATGCGTTTGAGCTCGTAGTCGGGCTTGAGGTTGGCCTTCTTGATTTGCAGGGGCACGAGTCGTCCGGTCATGGTGACGGTGCCGATGTCGTGTCCGGGGCTTGCCTCGACCGCCACGATGTCGCCCTTGTGCAGGTCGAGGTTGTTGGCGTTGAGGTAGTATCCTTTGCGGGGTGCCTTGAAGGTGACTTCGACGACGGGACAGGCGTTCTGGTTGTCGGGCAGGTCGGCGAGCCAGTCGTAGGCGTTGAGCTTGTCGGTGTGGAGCGTGCAGCCGCGCGCCGAGAGGCGGCAGCAGCCACCGCAGCAAGTGTATTGGAGTTCTGACATATTAAGTGAAAAGTGAAAAGTTAAAAGTGAAAAATTAAAAGTTAAAAGTGAAAAACTAAAAGCTAAAAGTGAATTGCCCCAGCCCCAACCCTCCCCGAGGGGAGGGGGCTGGTTCTTCTATCGGTTCTTAATGAGTACGATCATCTTGAGGGCGAAGTCGAAGAAAACGATCTTGGCGTTGGCGTTCTGTTCGATGTCGCGCTGGGCGAGCTGCAGCTCTGTCATGATGCCGATGACGTTGCGTTCGTTGATGAAGGGGGCGAAACGCACGGCAAAGTCCGACTCGGCGGTGGACATATAGTTGAGTTCGTCGCGATGGAAGTTATACATAAAGTTCTCACGCACCATGTGCTGGCAGTATTGCAGCATCGCTTTCTGCCGTTCACGTCCCATGGCGGCAACCTGTTCGCTCCATTGCTTCATTTCCTTCACGCGTCGGGCGTAGCTGAGGCGCATGAGCGAGACGAAGAGTTCGAAGTATTCGGCTGAGTCGTCCTGGTCGGTGATGGCACGTAGGGCGGCTGTCATGTTGCCTTCGGCGGTGTGTGCAATGCGTTTGGCTTCGGCGGGCTGAATGCCGTAACGCTCGATGAGGGTCTGCTGGATGAGGTCCTGCGGCAGGGCTGGCACTTCGATGATTTGTGTGCGCGAGCGAATGGTCTGCAGCACGAGGTCGGGACGTTCGCTCACGAGCAGGAATACAGTCTGCGCAGGCGGTTCCTCCAGCAGTTTGAGCATTTTGTTGGCACAGGCCTCGTGCATCTTCTCCGGCAGCCAGACAATGCATACCTTGTAGCCGCCTTGGCTGGATTTCAGGGCGAGCTTCTGCGCGATGTTGTCGCTTTCCTCGACGTATATCATCAGCTGCTGGGTGGTGGCGCCGCTGGCTTGCATCCATTCTGCATAGCCCATGTAGGGATTTTGGAGCAGCAGTTCGCGCCACTCCTGACCGAAGTCGTCGCTCACCCAGGCTTTGCCGCTCTGTTTCTTATAGACTGGATAGATGAAGTGGAGGTCGGGGTGCTGCAACTTCTCGGCCATGAGGCACGACGGACAATGCCCGCAGGCGCGGTCGGGAGCTTCGGCAGGCGCGGCGGCTGGCTCGTCGCCGAACAGTCCGCCACCGCCGAACATGTCGGGTGCAGCCGACTGACCCGTGCGAGAGGAGCAGAGCAGGTATTGCGCAAAGGCCACAGCCAGGGGCAAGGCACCGCAGCCCTCCTTGCCGCAAAGCATGAGTGCGTGGGGCACACGTTCCTGCTGCACGTCGTCGATGAGGCGGTGCTTCAGGGCGTCTTGTCCTATGATGTCAGAAAAGTTCATGGGTTGTCTCTAATAGATAGCTTCAGCAATTTGTCGGATGCTCTCGACAGCCGACACCGTATAGAAATGTATGCTGGGAACGCCGGCGGCGATGAGTTCGCGACACTGCGCAATGCCCCATTCCACACCCAGCTGCTGCATTTCGGCGTCCGTGCGGCATTTCTCCGCTTCGCGCGACAGGGCTTCGGGCAGATCGACGTGGAAGGTCTTCGGCACGACGCTGAACTGTGAGAGCTTGGCCAGCGGCTTGATGCCTGGAATGATGGGAATGGTGATGCCCAAAGCACGGGCGCGTTCGACGAAGGAGAAATATTTCTGGTTGTCGAAGAACAGCTGCGTGATGGCATACGACGCGCCCATCTGCTGCTTACGAAGCAGAATCTGAAGGTCAAACTCCAGGTTTGGCGCCTCCTCATGCTTCTCAGGATAGCATGCCACGCCGTAGCTGAACGGCACTCCAGGCTGGCGGATGGGGCTTCCGTCGGCGAAATGTCCGGCGTTGAACTCGTTCACCTGCTCAATCAACTCCGTCGTGTGGCTATAGCCGCCGGGCACGGGGGTGAACACCTTCTCGTCGGGAGCCTTGTCGCCCCGAAGGAGAAGCACGTCGTGGAGGCCGAGGAACTGCAGGTCGAGCAGCATATACTCGATGTCCTCCTGTGTGGCACCGCTGCACACGACGTGGGGAACCACCTTGATGTCGTACTTCTGACGGATGGCTGACGCGACAGCCACCGTGCCTGGTCGGCGACGGATGCGCTGGCGGTCGAAGCTGCCGTCGGGGCGTTCGGTATAGACATATTCCGACCGGTGGGTCGTGATGTTGATATATTTCGGCCCAAACTCCTTCAGTGTGTCAATGGTGCGGAACAGTGCGGCTGTGCCGTTGCCCTTCAGCGGCGGCAACACTTCGAACGAGAAATCCGTGCGAGTCTGGTCGGTGTGGATGAGTTCTGAGACAGTCATACGATGATGATGGGTCGTGCAAATTTATGATTAGTCGATATAAAAGATACTGAGTGCAGGTCGGGAAAAAGCCTTTTGGGAACTTCTACCTCAGTGGATAGTGGTATTCGGTGTCGCCGGCGAAGGTCGGGACGATGAGGACCACACTGTCGCAAGTCGCTGCGTAGGGATAGGTGGGCAGGCTGAGATAGCGCTTCTGGGTGAAGGCCTCGGCATCTGCCTCGGGGCGTTGGTGAAGCAGACGCACGCGAACCGTGGTCTTTCCTTTCTCGTCGCTCACTCTTCCCTCCTCGCTGAAGGCGAAGGTATGTTTCTCGGCACCGAGGGTCAGGTAGCGGAACAGCATGTTGACATAGCGGTCCGAACGCCACGCACTGACGACGCTGATAGGGTCCTGCGGCAGTTCCTCAAACTCGCTGGCGGGCTTGGGCAGCGGTGCGATGACCGTTTCGATGGAGTAGATGCGCGCAGTGTTGTCGGTTCCCTTTTCGTAGCTGCACAGGCAACGGTAGGTCGTGTCGGGGCGGTCGGCCTTGATCTGCTGGTGAGGGGTGGTGTAGGTGATGCCTGCATCGGTCCGAATCGACGTGAGCAACTGTTCGCTGTTGACATTGGCTTCGACCAAATCCGTCAGCACCGAGGGGTAGCTGTAGTCGTCGGCGTCGTCCTTGTCGCAACTGCTGACGAGCAGACACAGCATGGCGATGAGCAGATGCTTAGAGCGCAGCTTCATGGTTGAACACTGGGTTGGCATACATCGTCAGGATGCAGCGTCGCAGGAAGTCGACGTCGGGGTGGGGCAGGGTGACCATCGCCAGGCGTTGCTCGACATAGGCCTCGAAGCGGGCCTTCTCCTCGGGCGTGTAGTGAGAAGCGTGGGGAGCTGCGGCAGAGTCGCCGCAGGCAGGACACTGGGCAACGGGACCCTGTCCGGCGGCGAGCAGGAGGTCGGCAGCCACGTAGTTGCCTGCGTAGAGGTGATAGTGGCGGTGGATTTCCTGGTCGATGTGTTCGGCGACGGCGCGGAAGTAGTCAGCCTTCGGCATGTCGGAGGGCAGCGTGTCGAGCCACTCGTTGATGCAGGGGGCGGCGTGGTAGTGTATCTTCCCCTTCCAGCCGAAGATGCCGGTGCGCATGTTGTCGAGGTCGTCCTGCTGACTTTTCTTAAACCCTTCGACGTCGCGCTTGTTCTGCATCTCCTGCGCCTTGAGGTAGTCGCAGGGGTCGTATTCGTAGGAGATGGCGAGCGGCACGATGTTCAGCTGGCGCAGGTCGCCGCCCATTGCCATCATCTTGAGCACGCTGTCCTGCGTACGGTCGTTGCTGTCCTTGGCACGGCCTTCGCGCTGTGCGATCCAGATGTTCTCGTGCTTCTCGTTGATGCAGAAGTGCATGTACTTCGACATGTGTGCCGAGGCGAGCAGCATCTGGCGCATGGTGAGGGCGCGCTGGACGATGAACGACTTGTTCACACGCACCAGGTCCTTGATCCAGGGCCGGATGAGCAGGTTGTCGCCGATGGCGATCTCGACGGTGTTGTAGCCATTGTCGTGCAGGACGTAGGACAAGAGTGCCGAGTCGAGCACGATGTCGCGGTGATTGCTGACGAAGGTGTGGTTCAGCTGGCGTTCGCAGTCGATGGGCTGGAAGTTGGCTGTCAGGCTCGTGGCGGCCTTGCTGAGCAGTTGCTGCAACATGGGATAGACCATCGTGAGCTGAAAGTCGAGGTTGGTCGGGCAGCTGCGCATACGTGCAGCCAGGGCGTCCTGCGGAATGCCAGGGAACACGTAGTCCAGGGCTGCGAGGAACTCGGGGTCCTGGAGCAAGCGGTCATAGACGGCAGGGAGTTCCTCGGGCAGGAACGGGCGGATGTCGTCGAAGTCGTGGATGGTCATAGTTTATCTTCTATAATATGGGTCAGTATGTCGCGCATCTCCAGTCCGGCGGCACGTGCCTGCTGGGGGATGAACGAGGTGGCGGTCATGCCTGGCGTGGCGTTGATTTCGAGCAGGTTGATGATGTCCTTGCCTCCGTCGTGTGTGATGATGTAATCGACGCGCATGATGCCTTCGCCGCCCAGAATGCCGTAGATGGCACGGGTGAGTTCCTGTACGCGGCGGGTGGTGTCGTCCGACAGGCGTGCCGGTGTGATTTCCTCCACCTGGCCGTTGTACTTGGCGTCGTAGTCGAAGAACTCGTTGTGGGTGACAACTTCGGTGATGGGCAGTACGACGATGCCTGTCGCCTTGCTCTTATAGACACCGTTGGCGAGTTCGGTGCCGTCGAGGAAGGACTCGATGAGCACGTCGTTGCACTCGGTGCGGGCTTTTTCGATGGCGGGCAGGATGTCGGCCTCGGTCTTACATTTCGTCACGCCGAAACTGCTGCCGGCTCCATTGGGCTTGACGAAACAGGGCAGGCCCACACGCTCGACCACGTCCTTAGCACTGACGCTGTCGTCGCGGACGAGCATACTTTCGGCCACGCGCACGCCGAAGCCTTTGAGGTATTGGTTGCAGACGAATTTGTTGAACGTCATCGCTGCCACGAGCAGGCTGCACGAGGAGTAGGGAAGGCCGATGAGGTCGAAGTAGCCCTGCAACGGGCCGTTCTCGCCAGGGTTGCCGTGAATGGTGATGTAGGCGTAGTCGGGACGGACCGTCTGTCCTTCTTCGTTCTCGAAAGTGAAGTGGTTCAGATCGACGGGCGTGGTGCGTCCGTCGGCGAGGTGTGCTTTCCAGTCGCCTGGAAGCATTTCGATGATGTAGCCAGTGTAGCGCTCGGGGTCGAGCCATGAGAGGATGCCGGCCGCCGAGCGCATGGAGACTCCGTGCTCACTGCTGCCGCCGCCGGCGACGATTGCGATTGTCTTTTTCATTGTCTGTATGGGTGTTTAATCTAAATTGCTGGTATAGTTGCGCCACTTTTGGATCAGCTGCTCCATGTCGGCAGGCAGCGGACACTGGAAGTCCATTTCGCGGCCCGTCGTGGGGTGCTGGAAACCGAGGGTGCGTGCGTGCAACGCTTGGCGAGGGCACAGTCGGAAGCAGTTTTCGACAAACTGCCGGTACTTGGCCGAGGTCGTGCCGCGCAGGATCTGGTCGCCTCCGTAGCGTTCGTCGTTGAAGAGTATGTGCCCGATGTGGCGCATGTGGGCACGGATTTGGTGGGTGCGTCCCGTTTCGAGCCGGCACTGCACGAGGGTGGTGAAGGCAAAGCGCTCGAGCACGTGGTAGTGGGTGACGGCCGGTTTGCCGACATCGCTGTCGGGCGGGAACACCGCCATCTGCATACGGTCCTTGGGGTGTCGGCCGATGTTGCCTTCGATGCGGCCGTCGTCGTGGTCGAACGTTCCCCAGACGAGGGCGTTGTATTCGCGCCTCGTGGTTTTGTTGAAGAACTGTCGGCCCAGGCTGGTCTTGGCTTCCGGTGTCTTGGCCACGACGAGCAGGCCGGAGGTGTCCTTGTCGATGCGGTGGACGAGTCCGATTTCGGGATTGTTGACATCGTAGCGCGGGTCCTCGCGGAAGTGCCAGGCAAGGGCGTTGAGCAGGGTGCCTGTCCAGTTGCCGACGCCAGGGTGGACGACGAGTCCCGCGGGTTTGTTCACCACGAGCAGCTGGTCGTCTTCGAAGACGATGTCGAGCGGAATCGCCTCGGGCTCGATGGTGTTTTCGTAGAACGGGCGGTCGAGCATCACCTGCACCACGTCGCTAGGCTTCACCTTGTAGCTACGTTTGACGGGGCGATTGTCCACCAGGATGAAGCCCGCGTCGGCAGCACGCTGCACGCGGTTGCGGCTCACGTTGCTCAGGTGCTCAATCAGGAACTTATCGACCCGCATGGCCGACTGTCCCTTGTCGGCTTCGACGCGGTGGTGCTCGTAGAGTGAAGTTTGTTCGTCGGACTCGTCGAACAAATCATCGTTCTGTTCTATGTCAACTATTTCCAAATTCTGTTTTATTACAGTTCAATATCAAATCCACCGTCGCTCACGATGCCGAAGGTATCGACTTCGAGGGTGTCCTCGACGAATCCGCCGCCGGCTACGAGGGTCAGCGCACGGTCCACCGACACCATGTCGCCGCCATACACGTTGTGCGAGCCCTGTTTGATGCCGATGACCAGGTCCTCGGGTTCGTCCTGCACATACTGTGTGGGGGCGAGGTGGAAGCCGAGCTGCTTGAGCTGGGTCTCCGCCACGCGCACGGTGACGTTGCGGATGAGGTCGGGCATACGCACGGGGGCTTTGCCGCGGCGGTTGATGGTGAGATAGACGATGCGTCCGCTCTTCACCTCGCTGCCTGCCTTGGGCACTTGCTGCAGCACGGTGCCTGGCGGGAAGTCCTTCACGTAGTCCGAGTCGCTCACCACGGCGACGAGGTGGCTGTCGTCGAGCATGTCCTCAGCGTTGTAGCCAGGCATGCCGACCACGTTGGGCACCTCGATCTTCTCGGCGTGGTGGGTATAGACGCCCAGTGCGTAGAGCACACCCACGGGGATGGCTACGAGCACGGCGATGGCCAGCAGCACGTTGAACCAGAAGATGAGGCCTTTCTTGCCTGTGAAATATTGCTTCATATATACGTTTCTAACTTTTTCAGCCTCCCCCGACTCCTCCCAAGGAGAGAGGAGCCCAGGTCGGCAGGCCTTTAATTTTTAATTATTAATTTTCAATTTTCAATTCTTCAACTCCTCCCTGAGGGTGTCCACGCCAGGGAATCCGATGTGCTTAGCCTTCACATTGCCGTCCTTATCGACGACGACATAGGTCGGGATGCCCTGACTCTCAAACTGCTGGAGCAGGGTGGTCCACTGCTCCTCGGTCACGTAGTAGTGGTCGCCGTGAATGTCGGCAATCATGTTCTTCCACAGACCTTCGGGGCTCGTGGGGCTGCTGACATAGACGAAGGCCACCTTGCCGGCCAGTTCTTCCTTCAGCGGCTTGATGGTATCCATGGCACGACGGCAGGGTCCGCACCACGTTGCCCAGAAATCGACCAGCACGGGCTTGCCCTTGAACGGCTCGACGATGGCCTTGAAGACGTCCTCACCCTTCAGCTCGGGTTCGATGGCCAGTACGCGGTAGCCGCCTTTCTTGGCATTTTCGGCCAGACGTGTCTCCAGTTCAGCGTTCTTTTCGAGCAGGCTGGCGTAGAACTGCGGGCAAGTGGTCTGCAGCTCAGCCTTCTGCGCCTCGCTGAAGGGTTCGAAGTTGCTGAGCTGGGCAGCGGCACTGCGAGCCTTGACGATGGGCTGGCTGTTCAGCGATTCCAGGGCAGGCTTGAACGCTTCGCATTCGTCGGCGAGCAACTGCACGACCGAGGGCACGGCGTTGTTCATCAGCGTGTAGGGCAGCACGGGGTTCTGTTCGAGGTGCATGTCGAGCAGGTTGTTGTAGTAGTCGGCAGGCAGCTGAATCTGTGCCAGATCCTTCTGACCGCTGAGCGAGGCAAAGGCACGCTTGGCCTGGAAGATGTGCATCTCCACCTGCCAGTCGGCCTTCATCAGGTCCTTGCACGTGCGGCTGGCCTTGCCCTTTTCGAGGTCGGCCACGGCCTTGTCGTAGATCGACGTGAGCAGTTGCTTGTACTCAGCTGCTGACTTCCCCCGAGCCTGCTGGATGGCAGGCTGGAAAAGGCCGCGCGGATTGGGCATGGCGCTCAGTTCGCTGTTGATGCCAGCATAGCGGCCCTCGAAGCGATACACCTCGTCGGCGTTGGCTTTGGCCTGCAGTTTCTGGAGGTCAACCTCGACGACATTCTTCTCGCCAGGACCGGCGAAGAAGGTGATGCGGCTCTCGCCCACGCTGAGCACGCAGCGCGCAGGGCACCACATCCGTGCCTCGCCGCGGAACGTGCCGTCCTGCATGACGGTGAGGTCGGTGACGACCTCGTCCATCGTCACGGCGTCCTGGAACACCCAGCGCATGGCGGGCACGGCCTTGACGTCGGTCGCACCGACGAGGCGTCCCTCGACGACAGCCGTCTCGAGTTTGTAGTCAATGGGTCCAAAGGTGCCGTCCTGCGCCTTCAGCGGGCGTTTGGGCTTCTTCTGCGCAGCAGCGGCAGCGTTCGTGTCTTGTGAGTGCGGAGCGACGGTCGTGGCTCCGGCGGCAGCCATCGTCATGACGGCGCACAGCGTAAGAATTGTTCGTTTCATATCGCTTGTTTGGTTAATGATTCGTTGCGTGTGGCGTTCGGAACGCCATATTCCGTGCAAAGTTACGAAGAATATTTCAAATATACGTTACGCGCGGGCGCGAAAATCACGTGGAACGGCGAATTTGCGCTTTTCCCCGTGTCGTCCGTGGTCGGGTGCCGGCGATTGATGACGGGATTTCGGACGATTGACGTGTGGATAAAGTTTATCTGTCTGTTTCTTTAGGTTTTTTTGGCGGATGTCCTGTTTTAACATTTCAGACACTTTCGATGGAGTTAGTTGCATTTTCGTTAACTAAGACCATCGTCGCTTGCTCGCTGAGAATCGCGCGGAAGTCAGCGACCGACCGCTCGGCCGCAAATAGCCTTTATTTTTCGCTTTTCGCCTTTCACTTTTCACCTTTCACTTTTCTTTTGTCCGCCGTCTGGCTGTCGGTAGTCGGCGGACGCAGTGTCGGCAGACGGCGGACAAACCTATCGGCAGACGGCGCTCTGACGGCCGGCAGACGGCGGACTGACGACGCTCCGTCGGCGGACAACCGACAGGGTAAACGGCGCTTTGCCGACGCTCAGACGGCAGACAACCGACGGTCCGTCGGCGGACAAAAATGAAATAAATAGGGATTCGTTACGTGAAAATGCTTTTCGCAAAGCGGAAAACAAGGATTTTTAGTCAGAAAACACAACTTTCGGGATTTTTTTTAGAAGACAACACGGGACAACGAAGGACAACTTGGGACAACTTTATTATTTCATTTTTGAGAAAAATGTTGTCCTTTGTTGTCCTTCGTTGTCCCATGTTGTCTTCTAAAATACTGCCTCTTCAAAAATTTTATTCCCATTTCTTTCAGTTTTCAGGCTTTGCCTGATCGGGCGGGCTTGGGAACCCGCCCCTACGGCAATGGGCATCCCTGATTTCCGGATGTTTTACTAAAATTATCCGTATGTTTTACCAAAATTCTTCGTATGTTTTCGTTTTTTTTCGCGTTTTTCGCTGTTCAAAAACCTATTTCCCTCAAATTTCTCCCACAAAAAAGGCCCTCTGAAATGTTAAAAACTGTCGTTTGTTAACATTTGAAAGCCTCTGGCCGTTCAGTAAAAAAAACTCCAAATTAGGGTAATTCGTGTCTGTGACCCCTCACAGGGGTGGTGGCACACAAAAAGGAGCACATCACGCGTCGGTGGAATGTGCTCCTTATTGTTCGTGTAGTCCGTCAGGCGGACGTGTAGCTTACTTGCCGTGATGCTCGCTGCTGACAGAAAGCTTGGCGCGACCCTTCTTGCGACGTGCAGAGAGCACGCGGCGGCCGTTCTTGGTCTGCATACGCAGACGGAAACCGTGCTTGTTGATGCGCTTACGGTTGTGGGGCTGGAATGTACGTTTCATTGCTCTTTATTGTTTTTAGTGATTATGATTTTTCTGCTCTTTTTGGCGGTAAACACAGACACTTATACGGCTCAAAATGCTGTGTTCTGAGCCCCAAAAATGTCGTTAAACCTTCAAATCGGCGTGCAAAATTAGTGATTTTCGGGAAATTGACCAAGAAAAATCACGTTTTTGCATTACTTTTTTTGTCATTTTATGGAAAAAGCGTAATTTTGCAGCCGATTTAAGTGAAACAAAAGTCAAAATTAGAATCAGTTTTTAGGTTTTTAAGTTTTTGAGTTTTTAAGTTGCCGCATCAACGTTGGTATGATGATGATTGGCCTGCTTGACAACCACAACTTACGAACTTAAAAACTTAAAAACTCAAAAACTCTAAACAATTATGTTAGCAGGAGACATCAAGAAAAATGTGTGCCTTCGTATCGACGGCAGAATCTATGTAGTAATTGACTTCCTTCACGTGAAGCCTGGCAAGGGTAACACCGTGATGCGCACCAAGCTGCGCGACGTGCAGGACGGACGCGTGCTCGAACGCACCTGGATTGTCAGCGCCAAGCTGGAGGATGTGCAGGTGGATCACCGCCAGTTCCAGTATCTGTATAAGGAAGGTGAGGACCTCGTGTTCATGAACAACGAAACCTTCGAACAGGTGAACATCCCCGCCAATGTCATCGACGGCGTTGACTTCCTCAAGGAAGGGGAGAACGTGATGGCTACCATCGACGCTGCCACCGAAACCATCCTCACCGTCGAAATCCCCGTGAAGGTCGTGCTCAAGGTGACTTACACCGAGCCTGGCCTGAAAGGCGACACCGCTACCAACGCCACCAAGCCTGCCACTGTCGAAACTGGTGCTGAAATCCGCGTGCCCCTCTTTATCAACGAAGGCGACATGATCGAGATCGACACTCGCGACGGCTCGTACGTGACACGTAAATAAAATAAAAGAATAGCGGCCCCTACAGACCCTCCCCCCAGCCCCTCCCTGCGAGGGAGGGGAGTAGAATGTGCCCTCAGGAGGGTGTAACTACTCCCTTCCCTCGCAGGGAGGGGCTGGGGGGAGGGTTTGTAGGGTTTAGTATATGTTGAAGCGACTCGACATATTTATCCTGAAGAACTTCTTCACGTTGTTCCTCGGAACCTTCGTCATCAGCCTGTTTGTGGTGATGATGCAGTTCCTGTGGAAATACATCGACGACCTCGTGGGCAAGGGCCTTGGCATCGATGTCATTGCGCAGTTCTTCTTCTATGCCGCCGAGACGCTCGTTCCGATGGCCCTGCCGCTGGCCATCCTGCTCGCTGCGCTGATTTCGTTCGGCAACTTGGGCGAGCGCCTGGAACTGCTGGCCATCAAGGCAGCAGGCATTTCGCTGTGGCGTACGCTACGGCCGCTGGCCCTGCTCATGGTGCTGCTCACCGGATGGTCGTTCTATTTCCAGGACATCGTGGCGCCTGCCGCGCAGCACAAGCTCATGCAGCTGCTCTATTCCATGCGCCAGAAGTCGCCCGAACTCGACATCCCCGAGGGAGTGTTCTACGACGGAGTGGAAGGCATGAACCTCTTTGTTCAGAAGAAGAATAAGGAGACGGGTGTGCTCTACGGCGTCATCATCTACAACATGCGCGACGGCGTGAACAACGCCCACATCATCCTTGCCGACAGCGGTAAGCTGGAGACGAGTGCCGACAAGCAGCACCTGCTGTTGCACCTGTGGCAGGGCGAACAGTTCGAGAACCTGAACTCCAACGCCCTGGCGACGAAGGAGGTGCCTTACCGCCGCGAGTCGTTCGTGCAGAAGCATTTCATCATCGACTTCAACCAAAACTTCGAGATGTCGGACGCCGACTTCTCCAACTCTGAGCGTACGAAGGACATTGTCCACCTGCAAACCAGTATCGACTCGCTCACGCAGGTGGTCGATAGCGTGTCGCGTAGTTTCTCGACCGACATGCAGCATGGAACGCTCTTTGTTCCCAACTCCGCCAACAACCCAGGCGAAGCCTACGAACTGGCCGACGACAACACGGTTGTCAAGAAACCCAAAGCCACTGCGCCCCCCAAGGAAATCGACATCGACTCCGTCTTTGCCCACATGACGCCCAGTCATCAGATTGCCGCGATGCAACGGGCACAGAACAAAGCCACGCTCGCCGCCATCGACATGCAGTACAGGGCCGACGTCATGGAGTCGTATGCCAAGGAACTGCGTCTGCACCGCATTCAGATCTGGCAGAAGATTACCCTCGCCTTGGCCTGCCTCGTCTTTTTCTTCATCGGTGCACCGCTGGGCGCCATCATCCGCAAGGGCGGACTCGGTATGCCGGTCGTCGTGGCTGTCATTATCTTTATCTTCTACTATATTGTCAACTCGCTCGGCTACAACTTGGCCTACGGAGGCACCATCCCGCCGTGGCTGGGCATGTGGTTCAGCACCGCCGTGCTGGCGCCGCTGGGTGTGTTCCTGACTGTGAAGTCGAACAACGACAGCGTGGTGTTCAACATCGACGCCTACACAAACTTCTTCCGCCGTCTGTGGGGCATCCGCACCAAGCGCCACATCGTCCGTAAGGAGGTCATCATCAACGACCCGCAGTATGCCCAGATGGCTACCATGCTGCAGCAGGTGGCCGACCAGGCCCGCGAGTATCGCAATACGCACAACCTACGTCGTTTCCCCCACTACGTCAATGTGTTCTTCCGTGTCAAGCGTGACGAACAGGTCGAGCAGATCAGTCAGCAGCTGGAATACTGCGTTGACTCGCTTTCCAACAGTAAGGACCGCCACATCCTGCGCGAGCTGAACGCCTTCCCAGTGCTCGACCCCCACGCCCACACCGCTCCCTTCCACGACATGCGCTGGAACCGTGTGGCAGGCATCCTGTTCCCCATCGGCATCATCCTCGTGTTCCGCATGGCACGCTTCCGCAACCGCCTGCGACGCGACCTTCGTCAGATTGTGACGACAGCCGAAAAGATTTCCGAAATGTGTAAAAAAATGGATTGAAGCCACGTGCTTCGAACTTCAAACATCGAATTATATACATGGATAAAGTAAAGTTTGCATCGATAGAGTCCGCCATCGAGGACTTTAAGCAGGGTAAGTTTGTCATCGTCGTTGACGACGAAGACCGTGAGAACGAGGGCGACTTCATCACGCCCGCCGAGATGATCACGCCCGAGAAGGTGAACTTCATGCTTCGCGAGGGTCGCGGCGTGCTCTGCACACCCATCACCATCAGCCGTGCCCGCGAGCTGGAGCTGCCGCATCAGGTGGAGGAAAACACCTCGATGCTCGGCACGCCCTTCACCGTCACCGTCGATTTGCTCGAAGGCTGCACCACCGGCGTTTCGGCTCACGACCGTGCCGCCACCATCCGTGCCCTCGCCGACCCCAATCGCAAGCCGGCAGACTTTGGCCGTCCTGGACACATCAATCCGCTCTATGCCCAGGACAACGGTGTACTCCGCCGCGCCGGACATACCGAGGCTGCCATCGACCTTGCACGCCTGGCTGGCCTCCGTCCTGCAGCCGCTCTGATCGAGATTCTCAATCCCGACGGGACGATGGCGCGTATGCCCGAGCTGAAAGCCAAGGCCGAGGAGTTCGGACTGAAAATTATCCAAATCCGCGACCTCATCGCCTATCGTCTGGAGCGTGAGTCGCTGGTCGAACGCGGCGTCGAGGCCGACCTGCCCACCGACCATGGTCATTTCCGCATCATTCCGTTCCGCCAGAAGAGCAACGGACTTGAGCATGTCGCCCTCATCAAGGGTGCATGGACGAAGGACGAACCCGTGCTCGTCCGTATGCACTCGTCCTGCGTCACCGGCGACATCTTCGGTTCGCAGCGCTGCGACTGCGGCGAACAGCTGCACCGCTCGATGGAACTCATCGAGAAGGAGGGCAAGGGACTCATCGTCTATCTTATTCAGGAAGGGCGTGGCATTGGCCTGATGAACAAGATTGCTGCCTACAAGTTGCAGGAACAGGGCCTCGACACGGTCGATGCCAACATCCATCTGGGTTTCGATCCCGACCTGCGCGACTACGGCGTTGGTGCTCAGATTCTGCGCGACCTCGGTGTGGGCAAAATACGTCTCATCACCAACAACCCCGTCAAGCGTGTCGGTCTCGAAGGCTACGGACTTGAAATCGTGGAGAACGTGCCCATCGAAATCAAGCCCAACCAATACAACGAGCGCTACCTGCACACCAAAAAGGAGCGCATGGGGCACCTCCTTCACTTTAGCAAGTGAGCGGAACCCGGACCCACCCCCTCCGGACTCAACCCCAACCTCCGGACCCCACCCATACCCTCACTAAGGGGAGGGGGCAGTCAATGTTTCACTTTTCACTTTTCACTTTTCACTTTTCACTTTTTTATATGGACAATTACATTCGCGACTACAACACCACGCAGGGCGAAGCCAGCATGACGACAGTCTTCGCCTCGCTCATGCGAAAAGTGTATCTGTGGATGGCCAGTGCGCTGGCCGTCAGTGGCCTCTCGGCCTATTACGTGGCAACAACCCCCGCCCTCATCCAAACCGTCTATGGCAACAGCTGGATGATGTGGGTGCTCATCATTGCCGAGCTTGCCCTCGTCATCGGCCTCACCGCTGCCATCCGCAAGATCTCCTTTATCACGGCAGCGCTGATGTTCGTCATCTATTCCGTCGTCAACGGCGTAGTGCTCTCCAGCCTGTTCCTCGCCTACACGATGACTTCGCTCGCCACTACCTTCTTCGTCACCGCCGGCACCTTCGGCGTGATGGCCGTCATCGGTAGTGTGACCAAGAAAGACCTGACGAAGATAGGCAGCTATGCGCTGATGGGTCTTATCGGCATCATCATCGCCTCGGTCGTCAATATCTTTGTGGGCAACGGCATCGCCGACATCGTCATCTCCGTCATCGGCATCCTCATCTTCGTCGGCCTGACCGCCTACGATGCGCAGAAAATCAAGCAGATGATGCTCGAAGCCGATGACGTGAACGACGAGACACAGAAGCTCGCCGTCGTTGGAGCCCTGTCGCTCTACCTCGATTTCGTCAACCTTTTCCTCTATCTGCTGCGCTTCTTCGGACGCAGTCGCAATTAAATACCCTATGGAACAACTCAGTGAAAGATTACAGCGTCTGGCACCTTCCGCCACGCTGGCCATGTCGCAGAAGAGCAGTGAGCTCAAGGCGCAAGGCATCGACGTCATCAACATGAGCGTCGGCGAACCCGACTTCAACACGCCCGACCACATCAAGCAGGCTGCCATCCGTGCCGTCGAGGACAACTGGTCGCGCTACAGTCCCGTGCCGGGCTATCCGTCCCTGAAGCAGGCCATCGTCGATAAACTGCGTCGTGAGAACGGCCTCGACTACCAGCCCTCGCAGATTCTCGTCAGCAACGGTGCCAAGCAGTCGGTGTGCAACACCCTCATGGCCATCGTCAACGCAGGCGACGAAGTCATCATTCCCGCTCCCTACTGGGTGAGCTACCCACAGATGGTGCTCCTGGCCGAAGGCACGCCCGTCTATGTAGAAGCTACCATCGAACAGGACTTCAAGATCACACCCGAGCAGCTCGAGGCGGCCATCACGCCCCGCACTCGTGCCCTCATCCTCTGCTCGCCCAGCAATCCCACCGGCTCTGTCTATAGCCGCGAGGAGCTCTGCGCACTGAAGGAGGTGCTCCTGCGCCACCCCCGCGTCATCGTCGTTGCCGACGAAATCTATGAACACATCAATTACGTCGGTCAGCACGCCTCCATCGCCGAGTACGCTGACCTGCGCGACCGTGTGGTCATCATCAACGGCGTCTCCAAAGCCTACGCCATGACCGGCTGGCGCATCGGATTCATCGCTGCCCCCGAATGGATCGTCAAGGGCTGCAACAAACTGCAAGGCCAGTACACCAGCGGTCCCTGCTCCGTCAGCCAGAAAGCTGCCGAAGCTGCATGGAACGGTCCGCAGGAGTGCGTCGAGCAGATGCGTCAGGCCTTCGAGCGTCGGCGCGACCTCATTGTCAGTCTTGCCCGCGAGATTCCAGGACTTGAGGTCAACGAGCCGCAAGGCGCCTTCTACCTCTTCCCCAAGTGCTCCTCGTTCTTTGGCAAGAGCGACGGCCAGCGCACCATCAACAGCTCGACCGACCTCGCCATGTACCTGCTCGAAGTAGGCCACGTCGCCACCGTCGGCGGCGATGCCTTCGGCTCTCCCGAGTGCTTCCGTATGTCCTATGCCACGAGCGACGAGAACATCCGCGAAGCCATGCGCCGCATCAAGGAATGCCTCGCACGGCTGAAGTAAGAAACAAGAACGTTTATTTGAAGTCCCCTTTAGTGCTTTCATCGGCATTAAAGGGGACATTTATTATATTGATGACGTGGCGAATACGTGCCATGCTCCGCTTTCATTCGGTATTATTGCCGCATAATTACGCATTCTCGGTTATACTACTAAATAATCGCATAAAAATTATTGATAACGGAAGGCATGGTAAAATGGAAAAAAAGTCGTAACTTCGCATTCGGTAAACTATTCAGAACATGAGCCAACAAGACAAAATCATCATACGCGGTGCACGCGAGAATAATCTGAAGGAGGTGTCGCTGGAGATTCCGAAACACCAGATCACGGTGTTCACGGGCGTGAGCGGAAGCGGAAAGAGTTCGCTGGTGCTGGACACGATTGCGGCGAAGTCGCGGCGCGAACTGAACGACACGTTCCCGACGTTCGTACAACAGTACCTGCCAAAGTACGGTCGTCCGCACGTCGATAGCATCGAGAACCTGCCCATCGCCATCGTCATCGACCAGCGGAAGCCGGCACAGAACTCGCGTTCGACGGTCGGCACCTACACCGACATCGCGGCCTTGCTGCGCCTGCTCTTCTCACGTGTCGGCAAACCGTTCGTCGGCTATGCCGAGTCGTTCTCGTTCAACCATCCCGAGGGCTCGTGTCCGCGCTGCAACGGGCTGGGCGAGATCCGCGAACTGGATATCCACAAACTGGTCGATTTTGACAAGAGCCTGAACGACGAAGACACGATTCACTACATCGCATTCGGCAAGGGTGGATGGCGCTGGATCCGCTATGCTCGCAGCGGCTTGTTCGACCTGGACAAAAAGATTAAGGACTATACGCCGGAAGAGTTGGACCTGTTCCTCAACAGTCCGCAAATCCGTCTGAAGAATCCGCCGGCTGGCTGGCCGAAGACGGCGAAGTACGAGGGCCTGATTCCACGTATGTATCGCAGCATCATCAATTCGGAGGAGGGCCTGCTCCATGCCGCCGTGCTCAATCCGATGCTGCGCATGGGCACCTGTCCCGACTGCCACGGCACACGTCTGAACCCAGAGAAGCTGCGTTGCAAGATCGACGGACGGAACATCGCCGAGGTGTGCGCCATGTCGATTGCACGGCTCAACGAGTGGGTGCGCAGCATCAGCGACCCCTTGGCCGAGGACCTGAAGGCGGCCATCGGTGCGCGGCTCACGGCTTTGGAGGAAATCGGGCTGGGCTACCTGTCGCTCGACCGTGCCGTGGGAACGCTCTCGGGCGGTGAGGCGCAGCGTTGCAAGATTGCGAAGTATATCAATTCGTCGCTCGCCGACGTGCTCTACATCCTCGACGAGCCCTCTGTGGGTCTGCACAACCACGACATCCAGCTCATGAAACACAGCGTGCAGCGCTTGCGCGATGCTGGCAACACGGTGATTCTTGTGGAGCATCATCCCGAGATGATTCGCTTGGCCGACCACATCGTCGATATGGGTCCTGGGCCAGGTATCGATGGTGGGCACATCGTGTTTGAGGGAACGTACGAGGAACTGCTGCACAGCGGAACGGCGACAGGACAGAGCCTTAGCAGCGGCCCCACCCTACAGTCCCTCCATGTGAGGGAAGGAAGTGGTCGCATTTCCCTCAAACATGCCAATTTGCACAACCTGAAGGACGTCAGCATCGACTTGCCGACGGGTGTGCTCTGCGTCATTTGCGGTGTGGCAGGCAGTGGAAAGAGTTCGCTGATGGAATGTGTGCGCAGGGAGTCCGACTCTATGATATACATCAGCCAGAAGAACATCGGTGTGAGCCTGCGTTCGACGCCTGCGACGTATATGGACGTGGCGGGCGACATCCGAAAACTCTTTGCCCGAAAGTTTAAGAAGAAGGAGACGGACTTTGCTTTCAACGGCAAGGGTGCCTGCCCTGTGTGCGGCGGCAAAGGGGTTGTCGTCAGTGAGATGGCTTTCATGGACAACATCGAAACTACCTGCGAAGCCTGTGGCGGCTTGCGATATAATAAAGAGGTGCTGGAATATCGTGTCAACGGGAAGAACATCGCCGAAGTGTTCGACCTGAGTGTGCGGCTGGCGAGCGATTTCTTTCATGGAACGCAGATTGAGGAAAAGCTGCGGCCCCTAAAGCAGGTGGGGCTGGGCTATCTGCACCTGAACCAAGCGCTCTCGACCCTCAGCGGGGGTGAGCTGCAACGCATGAAAATCGCCTCTTATCTCAGCACAAAGAGCGAGACGTTCATCATCGACGAACCGACCGACGGCCTGCACATGAAGGATGTGCAGCGGCTCATCGCGCTGTTCCGCGACATGGTGGCGCAGGGCAACACGATTTACGTCATCGAACACAACCTCGACGTCATCCGTGCCGCCGACCACGTGGTCGAGCTGGGACCCGGTGCCGGCGAACAGGGAGGTCGAATCCTCTACAGCGGTGCGCCCGAAGGTCTGAAAAACTGTCCCGACAGCATCACCGCCCGCTACTTATAGCACGCTGGCGCTTTTATGATTGAAAACCGAAAAAGGATGAACGGTTTGTGAAATCGTTTTATGTGGATTAAGGCTAACTTTGCAGCAAAATGAGCTTTGTATGATTAAGAAGAGTTTTTTGCTGTGGCTATTGCCACTTACGATGTCGGCGCAGAATGCCGTGAGTGTCGTCAAGGATGCCCCTGCTGTGACGTACAATCCGATGATTTTCGGACAGTTTATCGAACATTTCGACAACCAGATCTACGGCGGAATCTTTGACCCAGGCAACCCGCTGAGCGACGAGGACGGATTCCGAACCGACGTCATCGAGGCCCTGCGCGAACTGAAGACGCCCATCGTGCGCTGGCCAGGTGGCTGCTTCGTCTCGACCTACCACTGGCTCGACGGCGTAGGACCGGACCGCCAGCCGGTGTTCGACAAGACTTGGTCGGTGGAAGACCCCAATACGTTCGGCACGGATGAGTATATCAAATGGTGCCGGAAGGTGGGCTGCGAACCGTATATCTGTACTAACGCCGGAACAGGTACGCCTGAGGAGATGAGCGACTGGGTGGAATACTGCAACCTGACGGTGGGCAAATGGGGCAGGCTCCGTGCCAAGAACGGGCACCCTGAACCCTACAATGTGAAGTACTGGAGCGTGGGCAACGAGAACTGGGGCGCCCACGAGCTCGGGGCACGCACCGTCGGTGAGTGGGGACCCCTGGTGCGCGAGTCGGCCAAGCTGATGCGTGCCGTCACGAAGGATGCACGCCTGTTTGCCGCTGCGACATCGGACAAGAACTGGACGATGCCTCTGCTGAGGGAAGCGGCTCCCTATCTGGACTACATCTCGATTCATGGCTACTGGGACCCGTTGTTCCATGTCAACAATCCGGCTTCCTACATCGACTGCATGATGAAGACCGACGCACCCGAGACCGACATCGTGCGCACCATCGACATCCTGCGTGAGGCTGGACTGGGCGACGGACGCATCAAGATTGCCTACGACGAGTGGAACCTGCGCAACTGGCACCACCCCTGGCACGGCGACCTGTGCCGCGGCTTCGACCTCGAAGCTCGGCGTAAGAACGACATCAACGCCACCTACACGCAGGCCGATGCCCTGTTCTCTGCTTGTTTCCTCAACGCCTGTCTGCGCCATGCCGACTGGGTCGAGATCGCCTGTTTCTCGCCCATCGTCAACACGCGCGGCGCCATCCGAGTCGATAAGGACGGACTGGTGAAGCGCTCGACCTACTACGTGCTGTGGATGTATGCCAACCTGCTGCAACCACAGGTCGTGCCTGTCGATGGACAGTTCGGACTGCTCACCAAGGCTGATCGCCAGACAGCGGTGCTCGACCTGGTGCTGACCGCCGATGCTTCGCGCCAGCACTACGTCATGGCGGTGATCAACAAGGACCCTGAGCACGCTCAGTCGCTGACGATTGACTTTGCCAGCCTGGGCATGAAACAGCCGCGTCAGTTGAATGCGACCGTGCTGAGCGGCCATTCGCCCGACGACTACAACGACCGTGGACGCGAGAATGTCGTGCCCGAGAAGCAGGTGATCAAACTTGGAAAGGACGGAGCGCTGAGCATTCCTGCCCATTCGCTCACATTCATACGGTTTGACAAGTAGTTGCTTGTGTTTAGTTTATTAACCGAGCACAACGTCGAGCACCATCATCAGCACGAAGCCGAAGGCAAAGCCGATGGTGCGCAAGATTTTGCACGATGCCGTCCGGTCCATCGCCGAACTGACACTGAACGATGCTGTCCCGCACCGCAAACTCCCCTCTGCCGCACCGCAAACTCAGCCACCGTTCCCATCCAACTCGGTTGATGTGCGGAACAAACTCAAAATATCATTGATATTTCTACAAATTCCACTGATATTTGTAAAAATTCCATTGATATTTTTGAAAATATCATTGATATTTTGACTTTGTTCGGCACATCGGCTGAGTATTTTCTGCTGACGGGCCGAGTTTGGAGGGCGGAATCGAGGAGTTTATGCGCTGGTTTCGGAGCTGTCAATCTGCCGATGACAAGGGCCTTTGCGGCTTTTTCGGAAAAGCAATCCCCGAACGCGACGAATCTCGTTCGGGGACTGTGGGGTGTGGCTCGGGAGTGGTCCGGCCGTGGCTGTGCACGGGGGCTCAGCGCTGTGGGCGGAGGGTCTCGACGATGCGTGCCATCTGGATGGGGATGCGTATCTGCTGCGGGCACTTCGACAGGCACTCTTCGCAGTTTTCGCACGCGATTGCCCATTCGTCGGCGTTGGGCAGTGCCTTTTTGTAGCCGTCGCTGAAGGCTTTCTTGCGCTCGGCATAGTCGGCTGCGGTCTTGGCTGGCAGCGGCAGGACACTGTTGTTGACGGCGTCGTTGTAGTAGGCGAAGTTGGCGGGGATGTTCACGCCGTAGGGGCAGGGCATGCAGTAGCTGCAGGTGGTACAGGGGATGGTGGGGAAGCCTGCCATCTGGTCTGCGATGTCGGCCAGCAGGGCGTTCTCGGCGTCGGTGCAGACTTCGAGGGGCGAGAAGGTCTCGACGTTTTCCTCCACGTGTTCCATGCGGTTCATGCCGCTCAGGGTGGTGAGCACGTTGGGATGGCTGCCTACCCATCGGAAGGCCCAGCGGGCTGTGCTGTCCTGTGGGCGCACGGCTTTCAGCTGATCGGCCAGTTCGGGAGCCATGCGTGCGAAGGCGCCGCCGCGCAGGGGTTCCATGATGACGCACTGGATGCCCAGTTTCTCCAGCTTGTTATACAGGTACTCGGCATCGGCATCGCCGCCGCGTCGGCCCCGACGTCCGGCGTGTCGCCAGTCGAGGAAGTTCATCTGAATCTGCACAAAGTCCCAATGGTACTCGTCGTTGTGGTCGAGCAGGTAGTCGAACACGCTGACGTCGCCGTGGTAGGAGAACCCCAGGTGGCGGATGCGGCCCGCTTTGCGCTCGGCCATCAGGTAGTCGAGCAGTCCGTTGTCGATGAATCGGCCGCGCAGGGCGTCCAGTCCGCCGCCGCCGATGCCGTGGAGCAGGTAATAGTCGATGTAGTCGGTCTGCAGCCGTTCGAGGGACTTGTGGTACATCTGCTTCGACTCCTCGAGTCCCCATGCGCGCTGGTTCTGGTTCGACATCTTCGTCGCCATGAATATCTTGCTGCGGTCGTGCCGCTTGAGGGCGTTGCCCATCAGTTCCTCTGACCGGCCGCCCATATACATCGGTGCCGTGTCGAAGTAGTTCACGCCGTGGGCAATGGCGTAATCGACCATGCGGTTCACGGCTTCCTGGTCGTCGGGCAGTCGCATCATGCCGAAGCCCAGCAGCGAGATTTGTTCACCGCTGCCGTGCTGCACGCGGTAGGTCATGCGTCCCGTACTGTTTGACTTCTTGGGCTCGTCGTCGGCGAAGACGTTGAGTGGCTCCAGCGCCATGAGTGCCATGGCAGAGCCGGCACCGAGCCCCATGCGCCGCAGAAATTCGCGGCGGCTAAGGTTGTTTGTGTTCATTGATTGAGGTGTTTTATGGGAAATTAGTTAGGGGATCTCATCTTACATTCGTGCCGTTCGTGCCATTCGTGGTTGGGGAATCTCATCTTACATTCGTGCCATTCGTGTCATTCGTGGTTGGGGATCAGTTGCCGTCGGGCTTCAGTCCTTCGAAGAAGGGGCTGTCGGTCCAGTGGAACGACTCCACGGGGTCGGGACGGAGGGGCGAGAAGGGCACGTAGTCGGAGCGGACATGGCCGGCGAGCGGTAGCTGCAACGTGCGGATTCCCTCGACCACCATCTTCGCCACTTCGTAGGCTCCGTAGGTGTTGAAGTGCGTATTGTCGGCCAGTTCTCGGAACTGCCCGGGGTAGGTGTTGGCGGGGTAGTGGACCAGCGCCTGCTTCGAACCCTCGACGCCGAGCTGCTCGAAGAAGGTGCGTGTGCGGTCGTGCAGCTCGATCACCTGCACCTGCTCGCGCCGTGCTACCCAGCGCATGGCCTCGGGATAGTCGGCGTGGGTTTCGCGAATCTTTCCTTCATCGTCGAACGAACGGCGCTGGGTGGGGGTGACGAAGACGGGTGTGGCGCCTCGCCCGCGCACCTCATCGACCATCTGCTTGAGGCAGGTGGCAAAGTTGTAGTAAGCTCCGGCGCCAGGAAACTTCTGTTTCTGGTCGTTGTGACCGAACTCGATGAACACGTAGTCGCCCTCGCGCAGCAGCGAGACTATCTTCTTGAAGCGTCCGGCGGCGATGAATGTCGAGGCCGACTCGCCGCTCTCGGCATAGTTGGCCACCGCCACGCCGTCGTCCATCCAGCGCGTGATCATCTGTCCCCACGAAGCCCAGGGCTCGTAGTCCTGGTCCACGACGGTCGAGTTGCCGCAGAGGTAGAGGGTGGTGACCGCGCTTCCTGCCGGTTCGATGCTGATTTCTTTCACTTGTGGAGCGTCGCCCGTAATTTCCAGCGTCAGACGGTCGTCCCAGTTGAGCTTCGAACGTTCGCGCTGCTTGATGCGCACTTCCTCCTCGCCGTGTTCGGTGCGGATTTTCGTGTCGCGCTTGTTGACGAGGAAGGTGATGGTCTTTGTCTCGCCCTTGCGCGTCGGTACATTTTCGACCATGAGGCGTCGCGACTCTGCACGCAGGGTGGTGCTGCCCGCCTTCTTCTTCGAACCGAGGGTGACGCTGACGCGGTAGTTCCCGTCGGGGACGGCGACGCTGAGGAAACGGCTGTGCGTCGCTTCGGACTGTCGTGTGAAGTCCCAGCCGTAGCCGCGCGCGCTATTATATAATAAGGTGTCGGGCAGCGGGGTTGTGACGACACGGTCGTCACCCAGGTGGAAGGTCAGGGTCTGGGCCGTGGCCGACGGAAGGGAGAAGTGAAGAGTGAAGAGTGAAAAGTGAAAGGTGAACAGTGTGAGGATGAGAAGTCGTGTTCGCATATTATCAATTCGTGCCATTCGTGTGTTCTTAGTTAGGGTTCAAAATTTATATTCGTGCCATTCGTGTCATTCGTGGTGAGGAGGCCGTCATTCGATGGTGAGCGTTCGCAGTGCCGCCTCCAGCTGTCGCACGTAGTTACGCTTCTTTTTGTCGGGCGCATAGACGAAGCCTTCGCTGATGAGGAGGCGGCTTCGCGCAGAGTCGATCTGCACCAGCGAGACGTAGGGACCGCCCATGGCATCGCCGTGCATGGCCCACAAGCCGCGCACCTCCTGCACCGTGCGGCCGTCGAGGGCGATGTTCCGGCATTGGACGACGCGCGGTTCGGTCTCCATGTACTGCCCTTCGTGGCCGCCCTGGATGTTGATTTTCATCACCGAGTCGCGACGTTGCAGAAAAGCCTCCTGCGTCAGTTGCGACGTCGAGCTGAAGGGTACGGAGTAGAGACATACGTTCAGGTACTGCTCCGTCTGCCCTTCCGACGAGCCCCAGAGGAAGTCCTTGCCCGTCTTGACGGCGTTGATGGCTTCGGGCACGCGCAGGTCGCAGCCGAAGAGTTGGCGCGCCTTTTGCTGCACGAGTCCGCTGTAGCGCCTGGCGAGCAGCCCACGTTCGCGCTGCAGTTCGCCCTCGTTCAGCAGGTCGAGGATGCGCTCGCGGTAGCTGTGGCACAGTTGGTCGAACGATGCTTGGTCGGGCGCGGTGAGCGAGATGAGGAGTTGCGGCCGGGCATAGACGTCGCGCGCCACGCCACATTCGGCTTTCTCGTATTTGGGGTTAATGTCGGCGGTGAGTATGTTGGCGTAGAACATGAACGACTTGGTGAATGCCGAGGGTTCGATCTTCGTCGTGCGGAACTGCGGTTCGCGCTGCGGCAGACAGGGCACGTCGGCGTCGATGATGGTCTTCAGCGCCGTGGCTGCCTCGGTCTTGAGCCATTCCTTGTTGCAGACGACAAGCAGTTCGTAGGGCTGCGACGTCGGGCGGCCCTTGGCGGTGCCCTGCTTGCCCGACGAGTCTCCGTCGCAGGCGCAGGTGAGGAGCAGTGTGAACAGTAGGAGAAGGTGGATGCGTGTCATGTGGAGTCTATTTTGTGAGCAGATACACCTCGCTGGCAGCGAGCAGGAAACAGCCGAGTCCGAAGTCGTCGAAGTCGGGTTCGGACTTGAACGTCACCGGTTGGGAATCCTTCGGTTCCTTGCCTGTGCCCTGCACGTAGCCGAGTCGTCCGTCCTTATCGACGCATTTCTTGACCATGGCCTTCCACGTCTTGGCGATGATTTTGAGGTAGGGGTCACGGGGCAGCACGCCCTGGCGCACGCCCCACGCCATGCCGTAGATGAACAGGGCGGTGCCTGTCAGTTCGGGACCTCCGAAGTGTGTGTCGTCGTGAAGGCTGACGTTCCAGAAGCCGTCCTTGCGCTGGCACTTCAGCAGTGCGTCGGTCATCAGCAGGAAGTCGGCCTTGTAGTCGTCGAAATGCGTGACTGCCGGACTGCGCAGTGCGTCGTCCATGGCGCGAACCAGTGCGGCATACACCCATCCGTTGCCCCGACTCCAGTAGCAGTAGCTGCCGCCCGGTTCGCGGTAGGGCGGCACGAAGTCCTTGTCGCGCCACCACAGGCCATCGGCTTTGTTCAGCAGGCCGCCTGCCAGTGTGTCGCGTGTCCATGTGTACATGCGGAATCCGTGTTCGCTGTAGCGCGCAGCGTCTTCCTCGCCGTTGAGCTGTTTGACCAGCGAGAGGTGGGTCAGCACGGGCAGGCCCATCTGTATGGCGTCGATCCAGGTCCAGTCGCCGATGCTTCGGACCTTGAGCAGGTTGTCCATGCACTGCAGGGTGGGGCGCAGCATGTGGAGGTTGAAGAGTGGGGGAGTGGCGGTGTCGAGGCTGTCGAGGTACAACTCCAGGTAGGTCTGGGCGCAGCAGTAGTCGTCGGCATCGCGGGTGGTGATGCCGTTGCGCGGCGTGTAGCGGTGGGCCTGTGCCCAGCGTGTGATGTAGTCGGCGTTGCGCTGCTGGGGGTCGATGTGCTGCAGGGCCATCAGTCCTTCGAAGTAAACGCCCCGTGTCCACAGGTTCGACGGCCGCTCTTTCTTGACAAAAGTGGGGGCGGCAGGGTCGGGGTGCCGGCGCGTGAAGTAGTCGTTGGTGAGGTGCATGGTGCGCAGCACGTCGGCGGGTTTGGGCAGTTTCTGGGCAGCGATGCTGAGGGGGAGAAGGATGAGGAGGGCGAGGAGTTGCTTCATGGTGGGGGGAGGTGTTGGGGTTGCGACGAGGTCGCGGCGTTGGGTGACAGGGGTGTACTTTTAGTGAAAGGGAGGAGCCTACATGACGGTGGTGAGGTAGCGTTCCAGTTCTTCCTGCGAGATGTCGATGCGGAAGTTGCCTCGGCGGGCGATGGTGATGCGTCCGGTCTCTTCGCTGACGATGATGGCGACGGCGTCGCTCTGCTGAGTGATGCCGAGTGCGGCGCGGTGGCGCAGGCCCAGTTCCGAGGGTATGTTGGTGTTGTGCGACACAGGCAGGATGCAGGCAGCGGCGACGATGCGGTTGTGGGCGATGATCATGGCGCCGTCGTGCAGCGGACTGTTCTTAAAGAATATGTTCTTGATGAGCTGTGCATTGATCAGTGCGTCGATGCGTTCGCCGCTGTTGATGATGTCGTTGAGCGACATGTTTCGCTCGATGATGATCAGTGCGCCGACATAGTTTTTGCTCATGTAGGAGCAGGCACGCACGATCTGCATGATGGCGGGGTTCTCGATGTCGGTGTCCGTGCGCTTGCGTGAGAAGAGCTTGAGGAAGGAATGGACCCTGCCGCTCGTCCCGAGGGTGAGGAAGAAGCGGCGTATGTCGTCCTGAAAAAGGATGATGATGGCGAGCACGCCGACGCTGACGAGTTTGTCGAAGATGCTGCCCAGCAGTTTCATCTCCAGCACCTGGCTGACGACAATCCACGTGACGATGAACACGAGTATGCCGTAGAAGATGTTGAGCGACCCCGACGAGCGCATCAGTCGGAAGGTGTAGTAGAGCATCAGTGCGACAAGCACGATGTCGATGATGTCTTTTATGCCAAAATCAATCATACTTAAAAACTCAAAAACTTAAGAACTCATGGGTTATCTTGACCGCCTCGACGGCCTCGCGAACGTCGTGAACGCGCAGCAGTTGTGCGCAGCCCTTCACGAGGCACAGGGTGTGGACGACGGTCGTGCCGTTGAGCGCCTCTTCGGGCGACGTACCCAGCAGCTGCCAGACCATCCGCTTGCGCGAAACGCCGACGAGCAGGGGCAGGCCCAGCACTTTGAGGGTCTCGAGGCTGGAGAGCAGACGATAGTTGTCGGCAACGTCTTTGCCGAAGCCGAAACCAGGGTCGAGCACGATGTCCTTCTGACCCAGGTCGCGCAGCTGCTGCACCCGTTCGGCCAGATAGGTGTGGATGCCGCTGGCTCGGGGGAAGGTCAGCACGTAGGGCACGCCCAGCCGAGCCACGGTGGGGTACATCTCGGGGTCGGCCTCGCCGCCGCTGACGTCGTTGACGATGGCTGCGCCAAATTCCTCGACGCACATCTTGGCGACCGAGGCGCGGAAGGTATCGACCGACAGCACGGCGTCGGGCACTTCGCGGCGCACCCACGTCAGGCCCTGTCGCAGGCGTTCCGTCTCCTCCTCCTCGGTCGCAGCCGTGCTGCCAGGGCGCGTGGAGCAGGCTCCGACATCGATGATCGATCCGCCCTCGTCCACAATCTGACGGGCACGGCGGCGCACATCGGCCTCGGTCTGGCTGCGGCTCGCCGCGTAGAACGAGTCGGGTGTGAGGTTCAGAATGCCCATCACGCGCGGCACGTCGAGGCTGAGTAGCCGTCCGCCCACGTTGAGTGTATAGTCGAGCGTCTGCATATTCCGTGGTTTTATGCTACAAAGTTACGATTAAGTGAGCGGAATACAAAGGAAAAACTTGTTTTTCTTTTGAATTCCCGAACGGGAGTAAGTTCGACCGCAGGTCAAAGTTACGATTTTAGTGAGCGGAATACAAAGGAAAAACAAGTTTTTCTTTTGAATTCCCGAACGGGAGTAAGTTCGACCGCAGGTCAAAGTTACGATTAAGTGATCGGAATACAAAGAGAAAACATGTTTTTTTTATTTATTTCCAAGGCGCGCATCCATTTGTCTGTCGGCGCGGAACAAAAACGGATGGTGCGCACTTTGTTCTTTCCTTGGCTGCCCTCGGAACTACGCAGGTGTGCGGAAGAAACTCAAAATATCATTGAGATTTGTAAAAATATCAGTGGAATTTGTAGGAATATCAATGGAATTTGTAAAAATATCAGTGATATTTTGAGTTTTTTCCGCACCATCGTTCTGTTCCGAAGGCAGTGGTTCTGAGAATGCAGGGCGCAGTGAACCACCTCACAGTGAGGATATGCAGAAAGAAATGCGGACTTTTCTTTTGTTTTCCGCTCACTTAATCGTAACTTTGCACCGCTTTTTATCAATTAGAAGACATGACAAGCATCGAACAGTTATACGACATTTTCTGCCAGCATCCGCAGGTCACGACCGACAGCCGCGACTGTCCGCAGGGCTCGATGTTCTTCGCGCTGAAGGGCGAACGGTTCGACGGCAACCAGTATGCCGCCGACTGCCTGGCGAAGGGCTGCGCCTGTGCCGTGGTCGATGACCCGACGGTCTGTGTCGAGGGCGACACACGCTATGTGCTGGTCGATGACGTGCTGCGCACGCTTCAGCTGCTCAGCCGCCACCATCGCCGCGTGCTCGGCACGACAATCATCGGCATCACCGGCACCAATGGCAAGACGACGACCAAGGAACTCTGCGCCGCCGTGCTCAGCCGTAAGTACAACATCCACTACACGCAGGGCAACTTCAACAATTCGATCGGCGTGCCCAAGACGCTGCTGCAGCTCAAGCCCGAGCACCAGCTGGCAGTTGTCGAGATGGGAGCCAGCCACCCGGGCGACATCGAAGAACTCGTCACGCTGGTCGAACCGCAGTATGGGCTCATCACCAACGTGGGGCGTGCCCACCTGCTGGGCTTCGGGTCGTTCGAAGGGGTGTGCCGCACGAAGGGCGAACTCTACGACTTCCTGCGCAGTCACGGCGGCAAGGCCTTTGTCAATCAGGACAATGAATACCTGACCGCGATGGCTCAAGGACTCCCGCGCATCGACTATGTCGAGGCAGAGGCCGTGACGGGCGGTGCCATGCTGCGTGCCAAGATGTTGGGTCGCGAGGTCCAGACCCACTTGGTGGGTGCCTACAACCTCGACAACCTGCGCGCTGCAGCCACCGTCGGCCTGCAGATGGGCGTGAGCGAAGAGGACATCTGCGCCGCGCTGAGCGACTATGTGCCGTCGAACAACCGCAGCCAGTTCATGCACACGGCGCACAACGACCTCATCGTCGATGCTTACAACGCCAATCCGACCTCGATGGCGGCGGCGCTCGACAACTTTGAGCAGATGGATGCGCCGCACAAGATGTGCATCCTCGGCATGATGGGCGAACTCGGCGACGACAGCCGCATGGAGCACGAACGCCTGCTCCAGCGCCTGCAGGGCATGCAGCTGGAGGAGGTGTGGCTCGTCGGCAGCGAGTTTGAAAGCCTCGGCAGCGAGGCAGAAGCTCACACCAGCGAAAGCGAAAGCCTCGGCAGCGAGCCTTCCGACCCGCAATCCTGTCCCGCTGTGCCGCAACGCCGTTGCGGCCACATCGTCTTCTTCCCCGACGTCGAGGCCGTCAAGCAGGCCATCGCTGCCCAGCAGCCCCAGGGCCGCACCATCCTCATCAAAGGTTCCAACTCCACCCATCTTTTCCAACTTCCGCCACTCCTATGAACACACTCAAACGTTTCCTCCCCGACGCACTGTGCGTCCTGCTCTTTGTTGCCATCGCCTTCGCCTATTTCTGGTCGCCAGTGATGGAGGGCAAACGCATCTTCGGCCACGACAACACGGCTAACGACGGCCTGCAAGTGGAACTCCGCCAGTATCGCGACAGCCACGACGGCGAGACGCCACGATGGGTGAACAGCATCTTCGGTGGCATGCCCACCTACCAGATTGCCCCTTCGTACGAATCCACACGCACGATGACCTTCCTCGAGAAGGCCTACCACCTGTGGCTGCCCGACTATGTGTGGTACATCTTTGCGTCGATGCTCGGCTTCTACATCCTGCTTCGCGCCTTCGATTTCCGCACGTGGATGGCAGCGCTGGGTGCCGTCGTCTGGGCCTTCAGCAGCTATTTCTTCATCATTATCGCCGCCGGCCACATCTGGAAAGTCATCACACTGGCCTACATCCCGCCGACCATCGCCGGCATGGTGTGGCTCTATCGGGGAAAATGGTTGCGCGGCCTGCTCGTCACTGCATTCTTCGCTGCGCTCCAGATTAGCGGCAACCACGTGCAGATGACCTACTATTTCCTCATCGTCGAACTGGCCCTGTTCGTGGCGTTCGCCATCGACGCGCTTCGTCAGCACGAAGGCAAGAAGTTCTGGAAAGCCACCGGACTGCTCGTCGTTGCCGCTGTCATTGCCTTGGCACTGAACATCTCCAACCTCTACCACACCTACGAATACTCCAAGGACACCATGCGCGGCAAGAGCGAACTGGTGAAGGAAGGCACCGACGCCGCCAACCAGACGGACAGCGGCCTCGATCGCGACTACATCACGGCCTGGAGCTACGGCATCGACGAGACGTGGACGCTGCTCGTGCCCGACTTCCGAGGCGGAGCCAGTGTGCCCCTCAGCCAGAGTAAGACGGCGATGAAGAAGGCCGATCCCACACTGGCCAATGCCGGCATCTACCAAGCCTTCACCCAGTACTGGGGCGAACAGCCGATGACCAGCGGCCCCGTGTATGTCGGTGCACTGCTGTGCATGCTCTTCGTGCTCGCACTCATCGTGTTGCCCAACCGCAGTGCGCTCAAGTGGGCACTCGTGGCTGCCACCCTGCTGAGCATCCTCCTGTCGTGGGGAAAGAACCTCATGTGGCTCACCGATCTGTTCATCGACTACGTGCCGATGTACTCCAAGTTCCGCACCGTCGCCAGTATTCTCGTCGTGGCAGAGTTCACCATTCCGCTGCTGGCGCTGCTCGGCCTGAAAGCCTTCTGCGAAGGATGTGCCGAGAAAGAGCAGCGTCCGCGTATGCTGCGCGCACTGGTCGCCTCGACCGCCGTCACCGTGGGCATCTGCCTGCTGTTCGCTGTCTTCCCTACATTCACAGGCGACTGTGTGTCGAACTACGACCGTCAGGCCATCGACCAGTACGTGGCACAGGGTTACTTCGACCAGTACATGGGCCAAAACATCCTCGCCAGTCTTTCGACGATGCGTGCCGCCATGCTCTCGGCCGACGCCTGGCGCTCTGTGCTCTTCATCATGCTCGGCGCCGTGGTGATGTATTTCCTCTGGAAGAAGCCCCAGATCGGCAAGAGCTGGGGAGGCATTGCGCTGATTGCCCTTTGCCTTCTCGACATGTGGCAGGTGAACAAGCGCTACATCAACGATGGTATGTTCTCTCCGGCACCGAAGCAGGCGCAGGTTCCCGCCCCCAACGACGCCCAGCAGCACATCCTGCAAAAGAGCGGCGACGGGCGCAACTACCGTGTGGCTGACCTCACCATCTCGACCTTCAACGACAACTCTGCCGCCTTCTACTTCAGCAGCATCGGAGGCTATCACGCCGCCAAGCTGCGCCGCTATCAGGAACTTGTCGAAGCCTGCATCGCACCCGAACTGCAGAACGTTTACGCCGTGCTCTCGCAGGCACCGCTCGACACCGTTGCCATGATGGAAGCCAACGACTACGCGCACCCCATCTACGACTTCTCCGCGGTCAACACCGACAGCCTCATGCCTGTGCTCAACATGCTCAACACGCGCTGGTTCATCCTCGGCGGGCAGAACAATGCGAAGATTCCGGTCGAGAACACCTCGGCCTATGGCAACGCCTGGTTTGTCGATGAAGTCCTCACGGTCGGCAATGCCAACGAGGAGCTTGACGCCCTGCACCGCATCAATCCGCGTCGGACGGCAGTCGTTGATACCCACACATTCACGGATGTGCAAGGTACAAAGTACGAAGTGCAAAATGAGGTGGGAGAGTCTTCCTCTTCCATCGTCCAGACATCCCTCACGCCCAACAGCGTGACCTACGAGACCGACAACGCGCATGACGGCCTGGCTGTCTTCTCCGAAATCTACTACCCAGGCTGGACTGCCACCATCGACGGCAAACCTGCAGAGATTCTCCGCGCCGACTACGTGCTGCGTGCGATGCAGATTCCCGCCGGCCGACACAAGGTCGTGATGACCTTCGACCCCCAATCCGTCCACACCACCGAGACGATTGCCTATGTCGCGTTGGGGCTGCTCGCCTTGCTGGTCGTCGCCGGCATTGTCCTCACGCTGCGCCGCCGAAAGCAGGACGCCTGACTTCATCCACACAAAAACAGCGCACTCACCCGATCGTGAGTGCGCTGTTTTTGTTGTGGATAGGCAGAGCGTGTTCGGCAGATGCGTGGCTGTCGCCTCATTCAGCCGGCAATGCAGGGAGGTCGGAGTGAGGCGTGGGAGCCAGACCGGCGAACTGTCGGTAGGCGCTCAGTTCCTTTCCAACTTGTGAGAATGCCCAGGCGATGACGCTCATGTCGTCGATGAAGCCGCCGACGATGAAGTCGGGAATGACGTCGATGGGCGAAAGCAGGTAGATGATGGCGGCGACGATGACCGTCAAGTGCCAGACCTTATAGCCTTTGTAGCGGCCTGTGGCGACATCGCGAACGTAGGCACAGAGCAGCAAGACGTCGTCCTTGATGCCTTTGAGGTTTCCTTTCTTATTGCCCACATACTTGACGGCTTCTCCCGCCAGTGCGATGAGCTTGGTGTTGTCGCCTACAAATTTCTTGGCCATTTTGAGCCATGCGGCTTTGCTGATTGTTCTTGTGACTTTTCCCATGGGTAGAAGTTAGAAGTTAAAAGTTAAGAGTTAAAGGTTAATAGTGTTTAGTGTTTAGAGTTTAATGTTGAGTGTTCAGGTGAGGTAGGCAGCAGTACGCTAAACGCTAAACTATAAACACTAAACAATTTTGAAATAGTGAGGATGCTATCGGAGTTTGAACTTTAGAGTGGCAGACTTCAGTCCGTCGGCTGTCGCAGTGAGGCTGACCGCACCCGAGTCGCGACCGGAACGCAGGATGCAGAGCGCCGAGCCCTGGTACAGACGGCGGTGGTTGGTGACGTTGAGTTCGTCGCTGTCGTGGTTGCCGCTCGACACCGCGACGATGCGTGCGGGGCCTGTCAGTGTGAACTGCACCTCCTGCGTGGCGTCATAGACCCGTCGGCCCTTGGCATCGACGGCATAGACACGCACGTGCTGCAGGTCCAGGCCGTCGGCAGTCCACGCCTTGTTGTCGGCTTCGAGGCTGAGGCGCACGGCTGGTCCGGTGGTTTCGAGTTCGTGGCGGCAGACTTCGCGACCGGCGTTTCGGCCGATGGCGACGAGTTTGCCGGCAGCGTAGGGAACGTCGGTCCAGACAATTTTATTACGTGTCTTGGGGTTCGCCTTGTTGTTCTGCTGGGTGCCGAGGCTGCGGCCGTTCACCATCAGTTCCACTTCGTCGCAGTTGGTGTAGGTGTGGAGGGTGAGTCGGGCGTCGGCAGGCTGGTTCCAGTTGTGCGTGAGGCGTGAACCACCTTGCTGTTCTCCGTTCCATTCCGACAGCCGAGCCGTCTCGAACACGCCGATGTGCACCAGCGGTTCGTCGCTGAAATAGCTGCGCAGGAACCATGCGTTGGGCTTCGGCTCGAGCGAAATGTCAAACACGCCGAGGTTCCATCCCTTGGCGGGCCAGCCCTGGCTCTCGCCCAGATAGTCGATCATGCCCCAATAGGCGAGTCCCAACACGCGGTCGAGGTCCATTTCAAACCAGTTTGGCCCCATCATAGCGTTGTTTGCCTCGCTCTGATAGAAGATTAGGTTGGGGAAGCGGCGCCCATCGCCAGGAAAATACATGTACCTATAATTATAGGAGGCCACGTCGGTCTCGAGAGCCAGCGGCGCCGGCAGCGAGTCGGTGTCGAGGCTGCGTCCGCGCGGGTGCATCGCCACGGTGACGGGGCGTGTGCGGTCGTAGCGTCGGAGGAGTTCGCGCTGCAGGCGGTAGGGCGTCACACCCCAGTCGGCATAGGCCTGCTCCCAGTAGGTTTGCAGTTCGTTGCCCAGGCTCCACATCACCACACTCGGGTGGTTGCGGTCGCGCTTCACCCATTCCGGCACGTCGTGCTGCCAGAGTTCTTCCCACGAACGACGTCCGCCGCAATACTGCTTCAGCCATTTGTCGTAGAGCTCATCGACGACGAGGATGCCGTACTCGTCGCACAGGTCGAGCAGACTCTCGCTGTAGGGGTTGTGCGAGGTGCGGATGTGGTTGAAGCCGAACGACTTCAGCAGTTGTATGCGTTTCTCGATGGCACGGGGATAGGCGGCGGCACCGAGGGCGCCGAGGGTGTGGTGGTTGGCGATGCCCTTGAGCAGCACTTTCTGCCCATTGAGTTTCAGTCCGAACTGTGGGGAGAACTCCAGGGTGCGGATGCCGAAGCGCGACACGGTGCGGTCGGCCTCGCTGCCGTCGGGACGGAGGAGACGCACTTCGCAGGTGTAGAGGTAGGGGTCGTCGCACGACCACAGGTGGGGGTTCGCCACGACGATGCTGTCGAGGAGGTATTCGTTGGTCTTCTGTCGGGCACGATAGGCGGGTCGGCACACCCGTTCATCGACCACGCGGCCGTCTTTGTCGAGGATGCGTACGCCGAAGTTCAGGGTTTTCGTCTTCGAGTCGAACGGCACGGTACACTCGGCCTGCACGGTCACCACGGCTTGGTCGGCAGCCACCTTCGGCGTGAGGATCTGCAGGGGGTGGCGCGTGAAGTGCTGGCGTGCGTCGGTCGTGACGAGATGCACGTCTCTGTACAGTCCGCCACCGGTGTACCAGCGCGAGTTGTTCACGTCGCGAGTGTCGGCACGCACCGCCACGACGTTCGGCTGGCCGAACTTCAGGCGTTTCGAGATGTCAACATCGAAGCCCAGGTAGCCGTAGTCCGTTCCGCCGATGGGTTCGCTGTTCAGATAGACGTCGCCCACCAGCATGATGCCCTCGAAGTCGAGCAGGATGCGTCGGCCTGCGAGCGAGTCGGCGGGGGTGAACGTCTTGCGATACCAGCCGATGCCCATTTCCTTGAATCCGCGCGAACTCAGTCGGCTCTTGCGGTTGGCTCCAGGGTCGCTGTTGTCGGCCTGTTCGTCGGCTGAGGGTGCCACCCAGGGTTGCTCGATCTGGAAGTCGTGGGGCAGATCGACGCAGCGCCACTGGCTGTCGTCCAACGTCGTCGAAGCGGCGTTGTCGATGTCGCCGGCGTGGAAACGCCAGCCAAAGTTCCATAGCTGCGAAGTGCGGCTCTGTGCTGTCGCCACGGTGCTGACGAGCAGGAGCAGGCTGAAGGTCAACGATTTCATGCTTGTGCTATGAGAAAAGTCCGAAGAGTTTGGCGTCGATCATGTCGGTCACGCGCTGAAAGTCCAGCGGGTTTTCGCCGAACTTTACCGTGTCGCCGTCGATGATGATGAGTGGGCCCTTGTAGGTCTCGATCCACGCCTCGTAGAGGTTCGAAAGTCCCTGCAGATAGTCGATGCGGATGGTCTGTTCATATTCGCGTCCGCGCTTCTGAATCTGCTGCACGAGGGTGGGGATGCTGGAGCGGATATAGATCATGAGGTCGGGCAACTTGACCAGAGACATCATCAGGTCGAACAGGTCGCTGTAGTTTGCGAAGTCGCGGTCGGACATCATGCCCTGGTTGTGCAGGTTGACGGCGAAGATGCGTGCGTCCTCGAAGATCGTGCGGTCCTGGATGATGTATTTGTCCTGCTTCGAAATCTCCACCACCTCTTTGAAGCGTTTGTTGAGGAAGTATATCTGCAGGTTGAACGACCAGCGCGACATGTCGGCATAGAAATCGGAGAGGTAGGGGTTGTTGTCCACGGGTTCGAAGCGCGGCTCCCAGCCATAGCGCTCGGCCAGCAGGCGCGTGAGTGTGGTCTTGCCACAGCCAATATTTCCGGCAACTGCGATGTGCATGACTTATAAGTGAAAAGTGAAAAGTTAAAAGTGAAAAATGAAAAGTGATCAGTGAAAAATTAAAAATGGCGAAAGCCAGTTATTTCTCGGGGAACAGTCCGTAGAGCAGGCCGTCGATCTTGTCGAGGATGGCGGCCAAGTCCTCGGGATTGTGCAGGTAGTCGATGTAATCGACGTCGATGGTCAGCACGCGGCCCTTGTACTGATGGTAGATGAATTCCTCGTACAGCTTGTTCAGATTTTCCAGATATTCCAGCTGGATGGTCTGCTCGTAGCCACGGCCGCGTTTCTGTATGTTGGCCACGAGATGTGGAACCGAGGCGCGCAGGTAGATCATCAGGTCCGGAATGCGCACCAACGACATCATCAGGTCGAACAAGTCCATGTACGTCCGATAGTCGCGGTCCGACAGGTTGCCCATGCGCCAGTTGTTGGCGGTGAACACATACACACCTTCGTAGATGCTGCGGTCCTGAATGTAGGTCACACCATCGTCTTGTATGCGCATCAGGTCCTTGAAGCGGTGGCGCAGGAAGAACACTTCCATCGCGAACGACCAGCGGGGAATGTCCTTGTAGTAGTCGTCCAGATACGGGTTGTCGTCCACCTGTTCGAAGAACGGTGTCCAGCCGTAGTGGTCGGCCAGCAGCGTCGTCAGCGTCGTCTTGCCGCTCCCCATGTTTCCTGCTACTGCTATATGCATGACGGTGTTAAACTGCGTGGTTGGTTTTCGGTTGCGAAGATACGACTATCGCGGCATAAAACAAAGCGTTTCTCCTAAAAAAAATTATTCGTAGAGGCGAATCCGCACGTCGATGCCGTCTGCCTTGAGCTGGGCAGGAAGGCCGCTCACGTCGGTCTGGCCGTAATGATAGGGGAAGAGCACCTTCGGACGGACGACACGTGCGGCACGCACGAGCTGGTCGGGCGTCATGGTGTAAGGCTGGTTGCAGGGCAGGAAGGCGATGTCGATGTCGCGCACGTCGGCCATCTCGGGTGTGTCCTCCGTGTCGCCGGCGATGTAGATGCGCAGGCCGTCGAGCGTGAGGATGTAGCCGTTGTCGCGACCCTTGGGGTGGAACTGCTCGCGGCCCGCCGTCGTGTTGTAGGCCGGCACAGCCTCGACCGTGATGCCATCGGCCAGCTGTTCACGCTCGCCGTTCTTCATGACGAGTCCCCAGCCGCCGTTCAGCGTCTGCACACGCTGGTTGCAGACGAGGCGGGTGCCCACCTTCGTGAGCTGCTTCAAGACGTCGGCATCGAAGTGGTCGCCATGCTCGTGAGTCACCAACAGGTAGTCGGCCTGGGGCAGCGCAGCGTAGTCCGTCGTGCGGTCGCCCAGCTGTCGCACGGGGTCAATCTCGATTTCCGTGCCGTCATAGACAATGCGGATGCTCGCGTGCATCAGGGCGTAGATCTTCACCGTCTTGCCGCCTGGAGTGGTGAATACGTCGCGCTCGTGTGCGTCGGTCGTCACCGGCATCGACACCTCCTTCCAGGCCTCGATGCCGCCTTTCAGGTTGACCACGCGGTAGCCCTTGCCCACCAGCTGCACCGCAGCCAGCTTGGCCCTCCGGCCCGTCTTGCAGTACAGGGCGATGGTCTTGTCCTTCGGCAGCAGGGCATCTGCCCGTTCGCCGAAGTCACCCTTCTTGACGTCAATGTTCACGGCGCCGTCCAGGTGTCCCTCGGCAAATTCCTCTGCCGTGCGCACGTCGAGCACGACCACGTCGCAGCTGTCGGCGAGCCGGGCAAAGTCGCCCACCTCGCGGCTCTCAAAATTCTCCTGGCTGCAGGCACTCGTAATGCCCATCATCGCCAGAAGCATCGCAAAAAAGTTCTTCATCTGTTTCATTCGGTGTTATTTATCCGCACAAAGTTACGATTAAGTGAGCGGAATACAAAATGTGAAAATGTTTTTTTCACATTTTTATTCCCGAGCGACCGCGCGAAATCGTAGCGCGGTTTGGGACGACGGGAAATTTATCTCCCCAAAGGAGTTCGCGAAGCGGCTAACTTCGGCAGAGCCAAAGTTACGATGAAGTGATCAAAGTTCCCCACCAACCATGTGCAGAGTCGGTCGCCGAAAACCACTCGGTCGGCGTCGAAGATTCAGCCAGGTTGCGGCGAAAACACCGCAGTTGTGCGGATAAAACTCAAAATATCAGTGATATTTTTACAAATTCCATTGATATTTCTACAAATATCAGTGATATTCTTGCAAATTTCAATGATATTTTGAGTTTGGTCCGAACATCGACCGAGTTTAATGTTTGGAGGAAGCGGCAATTCTTTGCCCATCAACCGAGTTTCGACCATCATGTGTGGAGATGCAGGTCGGGCTTTACGGGTTTGTTGTCGGCCCACCGCCTTCACCGGATGAACCGATGCAATAAAGCAAAACGAAACACCCTGTATCGGGATGCTTCGTCCGTAAATAGTTGCGGAGGCAGGACTCGAACATGCGACCTCCAGGTTATGAGCCTGGCGAGCTACCAACTGCTCCACTCCGCGATGTAGTATGTGCTATTTTTGTTTAGCGAGTGCAAAGGTACGGACTTTTGCGGACATGACCAAACAATTCGCACTTTTTTTGTATAAAACACCGATAAAAAGGGCATTTAGCGAAAAAAAGCGGCTGGTGCAGTGTGCACCAGCCGCTTTGAGGGGAATGATTGTGAGAGTCGGCTACTACATGTCGAGGTCTGGAATGCCGAGTTCCTCGAACAGTTTCTTCCCAAACTCTTCGTCGTCTGCCACCTTCTTACCGTTTTCCGTAGCTGAAGCGGCCTTGTTGAATTCGTCCATCAGTTTTTCTACGTCGCCGTACTTCTTCTGGATGTTCTCGATCATTTCCATGGCCTTGGTGGGGTCGGACTCAACCAGTTTCATGGCTTCCTGAGTCTCTACCATCATCGGTTTTACATTGATAGCCATGTCGCGGAAGGCGTCCTTCCACTGGTCAACGGTCCAGCTGGCACCGTCTTTCTTAGCCGAGGCTACGAGGTCCTCCATCGAGGGTGTGCCGCTTGTGCATGCGGTGAAGCCGACTGCCATGAGCAGTGCGAGCATTCCAATCAATACTTTCTTCATAATTCTCTTAGGGTTTTAAGGGTGAAACAATTAGGTTGTCGTTGCAAAGGTATGCTTTTTCATTGATAACAGCAAACAAAATCGCCAAAAAAAATTACATTTTTTTAACTTTTGCTTAAAAAAGTAAAAAATAAATAGCGTGCGGCACCCGAATGAACGAATGCCGCACGCCTCACTATAGGGTTATTAACTAACTTTTATTTCACATAGAATTTCTTTCCATTGCGGATGTAGATGCCTGAACGTGTGATGGTTGTCACGCGACGGCCATGCAAGTCGTAAATAACGCCTTGTTCCTCATCCATTGACGTGATTGCAATTCCTGTGAGGTATCCGATACCATATTCGTAGCGTGCAGGATTGATTTCCACTTCCTCAGGAGTTGTCAGCACGGTGTTGTCAATGACTATCTTGCCGCCACCAAACGTAGCGTCTGCAACGAGCGTGACGGTGATGATGCCGCCTTCCGTTCCGTCGATCGGCGTGTTGCTGTCCGACTTAAGCAGGAAGGTATAGTAGCCGTCGTTGAGGTTGGCGTCGAGCGAGTGCTTGCGCCATGACGTGCGGCCGGCCATGTCGATGTCGTAGTCACCGCCCACGGTCTTGATGCTCAGTCCCTCCGGAAGCGTGAGGTCGAACTGGACAAGCGTCAG
>Ga0310691_10000340_pt1 | contig 92680 bp, 129 predicted proteins | sample 176DNAGHGlowgp2_FD_203887 | JGI IMG/M metagenome (GOLD analysis project Ga0310691, IMG submission 203887) | Sheep rumen microbial communities from Palmerston North, Manawatu-Wanganui, New Zealand - 1766 DNA GHGlow gp2 (v2) (version 2) | ecosystem: Host-associated > Mammals > Digestive system >...
TACAGGAGATACAGGCATATGAAATTAATATTAAAACGCTTACAGACGAGAATAAGAGGTACAAGGCTGAGAATAAGAAGATTGATGAGGAGGTCAAGAACCTTGAGAACACTAAAAACACTCTATTATCTTCTAAGAGGGTTGTTAATAACGACTTAATGAAAGTTGATATTACCACTCTACTCGTTAAGATAGACAAGAATATATCTGAGGGTAAGACTAAGGCTAGTGAACTTGAAGATGTTACCAAGAAACTTGATGAAATAGGAGAGGTAGATTTTTCAGTCGAGAAATATGACGAGCTTGTTGAGAAACTTGGCAAAGCAAACAACGAAATGGCTGTTATTGAGGAAAGATACAGGTCTTCAAAGCAGAACCTTAAACAGCTTGAGTCAAGCAGGATTTGTCCTGTATGTGGAAGGGAAATGCAGAACTTTGACCAGGCAAAGCTTTGTTTGATGTCACATGAAGTTGAAGATATTGAGAAAGAGGGTAAGGGGAAAAGAAAAGAAGTTGAATCTATTAAGAATGAGATTGATAAGATGAAGGAAAACAGAGAGAAATTCAACTTAAAATCTCAGCTTATCATGAAGAAGGCTGCACTTGAACTTAACGTTGAAAAACTTAGAGGTGAATATAGAGAGAATATTGCAATCAAGAAGGAATATGAGGCAAATAAGGAAGCCATAGATACTAATAACAAGATTGACATAGAACTTAGAAATTCTGATTTTGCCATAGCAGGAAAGAGGTCAACTAGGGATACTAATCTATCATGTATTTCCAGGAACGATAACGAAATCAAGACTGAGAAGAAGCAAATTCAAGACAGAAAGGATGTTATCGCTAAAATTAAAGAGGAAGAAATACTTATTAAGAACTGGAAAATTTATCTTGAATTAGTAGGTAAGAACGGTATATCAAAGATGGTTCTTAGAAAAACATTACCAATTATAAATGCAAGACTTTCACAGCTGTTGAATGATGTATGTGATTTCGATGTTGAGGTTGGTATAGATGCTAAGAATGATGTTATGTTCTACCTTATTAAGGATGGTGTTTATTCGGATTTGTATGGAGCTAGTGGTTTCGAACTTACAGCTTCAGCACTGGCACTTAGGTCAGTACTTGCTGAAATGTCAACGATACCCCGCTGTTCCATAGTCACTCTAGATGAGGTATGGGGTCGTGTAGCCAAGAATAATTATGATAATATGAGAAACCTTATTGAGAAGATTGCACGAAACTATGACAGTGTTATTCTCATAAGTCATCTTGATGAAATCAAAGACTGGTGTCAGACCCATATAGTTATAAGGAAGGAAAATAATGTTTCAACTCTTTGTTTGAAGCAGAATGTTTAACTTTTAAATATGAATCAATATGCAAATGATTTTACGGATACGGTCAGAATCTATTATAATGACCTAAAAGCCACAAAACCTATGTCTAGAGCCAAAGAGAAACGTCTTTTAAGACAATGTAGACAAGGTAATATTAAAGCTAGGAACGAGATTCTTGAGAGTAATCTTAAGTTCGTGTTCGATATGGCTAAAAGATACACTGGGCGTGGAGTTTCCATATCAGACCTCATATCAGAGGGAAACATGGGATTGATACACGCTATAACCAAGTTTGATGAGAATAAGGATGTTAAATTTATATCATATGCCGTATGGTGGATAAGGCACTCCATGATTGATGCCATCAAGAAGAAAAATCTTATGTCATCCGTTGAGGTTGAAGCAAATGACATATATGGTGACACGTATGAAAACAGAAGCTCAGATTCAGAGGATGAATATGTCTCCAGGAGTGAAACATTATTTTCTGACATTATTGAAGAAAAGACACGTGAAAAACATGAAAGGCAAAACAAAATAATTGATGCAATAATGTCTGAATTTACTGAAAGGGAAAAGTTTATTGTTAATCATTATTTTGGAATTAATGGTAGTGAAAAACTTAATTTAGTAGAGATAGGTGATAAAATTGGTATTAGTAGTGAAAGAGCTAGACAAATAAATAACCAATGTATTAGAAAAATGCGTAGTAAAATATTACTTTTTGATGATTTGGAATATTTATCATAAATCAGAAATGTAAATATTATGGGAAGTTTAAAATTAACAACTAAAAATTTTGTGGAGAGGGCTAGACAAATTCACAATAATAAATATGATTATTCTAAAACGGAATATGGGAAAAACAACAAAGAGAAAGTATGTATTATTTGTCCTATACATGGAGAATTTTGGCAAAGTCCTAATAGGCACATGAGGGGTGATGGTTGCCCTTTATGTGGCGGTAGTAAAAAATTAACACAAAACGAGTTTATCGATAGAATAAGTAAAATATATGAAGGAAAATATGATTTCTCTGAATCCTTATATGTTAATACAGACACTAAAGTTAAATGTTTTTGTTACAAGCATGGGGAATTTTGGCAGACTCCACACCACTTATTAAAAGGAATTGCTTGCGAAAAGTGTGGAAGAGAACGTATGTCTAAGAAAAAAATAGAAAAATCTTCTAAAAATTTCGAGAGAGATGCTAGAAAAATACATGGTGATAAGTATGATTACTCCAAAGTAGAATATTCTCATAATCAACATGAAGTTTGTATAATATGCCCAGAACACGGTGAATTTTGGCAAATGCCAGTTAGACATTTATCTGGAAATGGCTGCCCAAAATGTAATAGTAGTAGACTTGAAACTAATGTAAGAAACTTTCTTAAGGAAAATGATATAAACTTTGAAGAACAAAAAAAATTCGATTGGCTTGGTAAACAGAGTATTGATTTTTATCTACCAGAATATAAAATTGGTATAGAGTGCCAAGGAATACAGCATTTTAAACCGATTGAATTTTTTGGGGGTATTTCTGGATTTATAAAAACTATTTCAAGAGATAAAAATAAAAATAAATTATGTAAAGAAAATGGTATAAAGGTGTTATATTATTCTGTAGAAGATTTTCCTGGGATGATAACAGATATTAATGAATTAAAAAAAGCGATTATATAAGGAAACTACGTTCCAATGCAATGATGCTAAATGATACCGAAGAATTATTTATTTGATAATATTTATATTTAATAAAACGTATTTTATGGCAAAGAAAGAAACAATTATCAAAAAGACAGAACCTAAAAAGAAGGCTACTGTTAAGAAGGATGAATCAATTATAAGCGTACAGAGTGAACCAGATACAGTAACACCTACTGTTGAGGAGTTCGAGGAAGCTCTTGAAGCACTTGATAACATGAATGGAGACCCAGCAGTTCTTACCCCTGTTGAAGACACGGATGCACCTGCTGAGGAAGCTGTACAGGAAGAAGAAGAACCTGCACCAGCACAGGTGGAAAATAAACCTAAGAAGGGAATAATCAATCGTATGTTTGGTTATCTTTGGAATGGACAAGAAATGGATTACTAAGATATGAATGAAATGAGTGTCACCAAGAAAATGCTTGCTAAGCTTAGAGAGAATAAGGACAAGCAGGCAAGAGAAGCAGCAGAACAGTTTGTAATGGAAGATGTTGAAAAGGACAACTTCCTAACTATGTCAAAAGCCCTCATGGAGGAAGCTGTACAAGAAAGTAAAAAAAAAATCTTAACAGAGGAAGATAGTTCTGATACATCACATGAAAAATACTTCGAGATAAGGAAAGATACTCCACAGTTCGGTGATGTAAGGGTAGCACAGGAAGAGACCCTTAAGAAGACGATAGGTGAGAATATCAAGCTTGAAAGTGATGCATTGAAATACTACCCAGATTCTGATGACATAACCCTGGAAGGGAAGATTAATACTTTAAACATGTCATTCCAGTTCAGATACAACGACCCATCTGGTGATGGGTGTTATATATGGACTGAGGCAATGCAGTTGACGGATACCAACACCAAGACACTTGGAAAGATTAGAAATGCCTTCTGTAACTGGAAGGATTCAATCACCCAGGATGGTGACTTGATGGAAAAACTTAACAGGGCTGCAAACAGAGAAAATTAAGGATGCTAGAGATAGCGTCCTTTTTTTGTGTTTAGTGATATTTATATAGAAAATAATGCACTATGAGGATGATTTCAGAGAATATATTGGACCAAATAATTTCAGAGGAAATAAGTAAAAGTGACGTTAACTCTATCGTTGCTAATAAGATTTCGTCTTCATATGATTCTAAGGAGTTTGAGAGGAAGGTCAAGGAGATAGTTGCGGATGCAATAGAAGACCTTTACAAGACTCTGTTCAACAGAAGTAGTTCCTGGAAGGGAGGAGTTGTTAGGTAATGAAGAAAGTATATGTTAACGAGTCTGTACTCAGTAGTCTCATAATGGAGGCTATGGCTATAGATGATATATATCAGAAATATTATAATGACATACCGTATGATTCCTACAAACGCATTGTAATGTTTGAAGACCCGACGTATGATATGGCTTCTGGTAAGATGGGTAGGTATGCAAAGTGGCTTCTAGGAATGTATAGGAGAGGTACGTTCAAAGAAGGTGACTTCAATGAAGCTAGGGAGCTTCTAACTGTTTTTGAGAAATATAAGAACAGAGTAGAGGTTAGGGATGTGACAAGACTTCATTCAATGGGAGAACTTTACCAAGTTGTTAAACCATTCATGGAGGGAGACCAAGCCACATCTAAGTCAGACGCTACCAGGAGGGCTAAGGAAGGCGCAGAGAAGGTTTATGAGGATGAACATTGGATAGTTATTATACCTCACACTATGGAGGCTGCGCAGATATATGGGGAGAATACCAGGTGGTGTACAGCAGCCGCTGACCCAGATGATAACCTGTTTGATTACTACAATAGTAAGGGAAACCTTTATATAAACATACAGAAGGGTAAACCATATAAGTACCAGTTTCACTTCGAAACAGAATCGTTCATGGATGAGATGGATGATGAAATTGACAGACCGATATTTGAGACTATGGGTGCTACCCAGGGACTTATAAATTTCTACAAGGAAAGAGTAGGGATTATAGATTTTATTGACATTGTTGGTAATTTTAAGGTTGATTCCACATGTAGGAACAGATGGAAAGAGTATAGTAACTATATTAACAATGGTGGAAACCCTAATGAAGTGTATTTACCAAAGGCATACCTTGTATGGAGCCAAGATGAACAGCATTGTATGTTTGTCAATGAAGATGGAGACCAGATTTCAGCATGGTTTGATGATGCTCATCCATTCACTATATATAGACCAGCACAAGACCCTTGGAGGGTAGGACCTTCAACACAGGTTCGTGTCTATGCTGACCAAGAGGATTCAATTTACACAAATGACTTGGAACTTATTGGAAATGCTGTTTTCGATGGAAATAGTGTTAATGTAATCGAATGGAGAGATTATAATGGAAATGAGAGATATCCAGACTGGTGTGAAGGTGATGATGTATATGGAAGTTGGTATGTCCCTTCAGATGAAGAGTATGACGAGTCATATGGAATGAATGAATCAGTAACTAAGATGTCTTTCTTCATGTTCTTCAATGAGATTAAGAAATTCATAGCTGGTTTACTTTCAGACCCTATAGGAACTAAGCCTAGTGAAGTACTCATATCGTATGGGTTGCATAATGGAAAACTTAGAAAGATGCTTCGTGATGCAAATGTCATACAAATGAAGGAGAATATTGATGAGCCATATAGTGAGGAAACAGGAGAAATGGAGTCTAGGTATTTTCTTTCGTATAAAGTACCTAAGAAGGATTTCAAGAAAAAGCTTAGGAGACTATACCAGAAATTGTTTGAGAGGGATATTACAGAGAGTTATCATACTCCTAATGGGTTGATGCTTCATAATAACGAGCTTGGTAATGACCCTAATATGAGGGGTCAGATTGACATGATGTTAAATTCTCCGCTTACTATGGGTATTGCGTGTGACGAGAGAGCACCAGAATACGTAAAGGATGCGGTTAAAATATATAATGATAAAATAATTTCTAAAAAATTACATAACAATGAAAAAGAGAGTTAGAACACTTGAATTTTACGGATACGACAATGACAGCACAATGTTGAGATATGATAAGTATTTCCCAGTATCCAAAGTAAAGGAAGTAAAGAATATGAAGTATATTATACCAGATGAGGAAGACGAAGAGTCAGAAGATGAATCTGGTAGTACAGAAGACAATGGATAATTGGTTTTAATGAGATATTTATATATACAATGAATAGGATTAAATTAACAGAACAAGACCTACATATTCTTGTAGAAGATGCCGTAAGAACATATCTTATGAATGAAGGTATTGATGAGACCATGATGGGTGGTCTTAAAAATGCATGGCATGGTGCTTTTGGTAAAAATGACCAAGGACAGAGAAACTGGAATTTCAACTTTGGTCAGAATTACCGCAATGGAAATTTTGTATCATCTTTTGAGAAGTATGCACAGCAGGCAACTCAAGCATTAGAAGGTATGAAAACAATGGCAACTTCATCTAAGAATACTAGTATTAATAAATATCTTGACCAAATTGTATCTAATATACAGAATGTTTCTCAGCAGTTCTCACAGCAAGCTACAAACATTGCTAATGGGCAGCAACTCAAGATGAAGAGAGTTACTAATCCTTGGAAACAGCAGCAAATGCAACAGGATAATCAATATGCTGATATGCTTAATAATCAGAAGGCTGATTACGAAAATCAGTTACAGGGTTGGCAAAATAAATATGGTAAATTGAACACTAGATTTAAGAATTATAGGGCTAAGAATCCTGTTAATCAGAATGCTAATCCGAATTTTAAAGTAAATTCTAGTGAAGCTGTGAAGCAAGGAACACAAGATGCAGAACAAAAAGCTGCTAATGCAAGAAAAAATCTTAACGCAACAAGAAGAAGAATAAGCAAATGAGACAGATAATTAGACTTACGGAGAGTGACCTTCATAGGATTGTGAAGGAAGCTGTTGACAAGATACTTTCAGAGGATGGTATGGCTGCTGGTGGCGGCGGTGCAACCAATGCTGCTGGTGTAATGCAGGGTGGTGGTACTAATCCTGGAGCAGGACAGTACGACGTACCAGTTTTCGGTGGTAAGAAACCTAAGAAGGTTGGCGGTAATGCATTTGACCAGCCAATAAGAAAACCTTCTCCAGTTGGAGAACCTACTAACAAGAAGGACAATGGTGTTGATGTAAGCCCAGCTCTTGACAGGACACCAGGATTCTCTATGGGAGAACGTGTTGGAAGTAAAAAATAAGTAATTATGATAGATTACGAAGCAAATGCAGATACCATCAAGAGGATTCGAGAAATAGATGATAAAATTCACGAGGAGAAGGATGGTAAAGCAAGAACAAGGCTCATGTTTGAGCAGATGTTAAGGGGATTATACATAAATCAATTTAATCAATAAAGAAATGGTAACTAAAATTAATGTGGGTGAATTGAGAAGAGTCATCAAGGAAAGCACCAATGAGTTCAAGCCAGTTGTGTTCGGTGATAAGGAGACCAAGAAAATCAATGATGAAGCCTATTCTGACATTAAGAAAGAAACCGAGAAATATGACGGTGGTGTCGGAAAGAAGAACCAGAGTCTAGGTGGTGGTATCTCCGCAACCGATAACAAGGGAATGCATGACCTTACTTATGACAATATCAACAAACCATTCCAGGAGAGAACGAAGTCCCAGATGAAGGGCTACGTTTCAAAGGATGCCGAGACAAAGCACAAGGATGATGAGTTCGGCAATGCTACGTTCGATAAGAACGGTAAGATTTATGATGCTGCTAAAGACCATGCGGAGGCAGCAAAGCAGGGTAAGGATACGGCAGCAGAGATTGGTCTTACTGGTAGCAAGTTAAATAAGAAAGACATAGAAGATAACGACAGCACTATGTACGAAAACAAGAAAATCAAGAGACTTACATTCAAGACCCAGTTTATTTCTGAGGGACACATGATGTCTAAGATTCCAGATGAAATGAAAGTTGAGGGTAAGAGATTCATTATGAAGGACACGGCAGATAATGAATACCTAGTTGAGTGGAATAACAAAGAGCCTAAGGTAACTAAAAAGGTTAACATGACCCTAGTAAACGAACAGAAGGAGAGAATCAAGCAGCTATGGGGATATAAGAGCGCAGAGGCAAGCAGAACAACATCTTCATTCAGAATCCAGGAGGGTAAGGAGTTTAACGATATGGTCAATAAGGCTAGGAAGTTAATGAACTAATAATGATTTAATTTTATGTGAAGAAAGATGAAAAACAAGGACATAAACATTAATATCAGCCCAAATGAAGGCAAGAAAGAACCAATTTATGTGCAGAGCATAAGATGGGTTACAAACACAATAGCGAGTGCTAAATGGACTAAAATACTTAAGGTTTACTTTGTTACGTTTTTCTTCCTAGCCACAGCTTTAATAGGGTTCTATGCGTTTAATGTGGTTAAAAGCGAAAGGTTTGTTGATAGGTCAACAGAGAAGATACTAGAAGATGACCATAAGAAAAGACAAGCCATAGAGAAAGAGAAGGAGAAAATCAGAACAGATGTAACTCCAGAGATACAAGCAAGTATTGATAGAATCCTTTATTCTCTTAATGCTGATAGGGTTTTCATTTTCGAATGTCACAATGGTGTAACAAACCCTAGTGGATTGCCATTCGAGTTTGCTAATATGAACTATGAGGTTGCAAATAGAGAGAGAGGCGTAGACAGAGTATATTACAAGTATAAGGATGTTCCACTGACAATGTACACTTTTCCGAATTACATGCGTAAGAATAAGTTCTTTATTGGTACAATAGATGAACTATCTAAACTTGATTATGAGTTTGCAAAACATATGAAGGAAGATGGTGGTAAATATGCATCTTTTATTTACTTGAGTCACGGTGAAGGTCCTCTTGGATTCTTGGGAGTTTCTTTCCATAGTATGGATAGAGTGCCAAGTAAGGACGCAATAGAAAAGAAGGTTGAGGCATATGGTCTTAACATTGCGACCCTTCTAGACCTTAAGAAACAACAAGAGAGACTACTAGAAGAGGAGAAAAAATTAGAGGAGGCTAAGAGAAATGGAGAATCCGTTTAAACAAAAATGTTTCTGGATAATAACTATATTATTTCTAATAACCTGTGGATTAGTATGGTACACTGACAAATCATATAGAAATACTAAGAGGTTAGTTGAGGAAGTCGAGTATTATGATAGTCTTAACAGGTATAATAAGATATATTATAGTGAAACATTTAGTGCATTAAAAAAAGAGAATAAGCAACTTTATGATTCTCTTAAACAGTATAAGGATAAAATCGATTACATTGTGCAGTTTACACACGAGAAGGAATACAATACTGGTAAAACAGAATCTAAGCCAATCATTAAAGACAGCGTAGTATATGATACAGTACCTATGATAGTTCCACAAGTGGCTAAGACGTATGAATATACCAGTGAACCTAATGATACCTTCCAATATAAACTTAATGTCAATTCGTTTACAGAACCTCTTTGGTATTCTATGCAAGCAAAGGTGAAAAATAAATTCACCATTGTAAATAAGGAACAGGATGGTATTAACCACACAACCATAGAGCCTAATAACGGAGGTACTATATCTGATGTTACTCTTTTTAACAGGAAGGAAAAGAGAAAGTTCCTAAACAGGTTCTCGTTCGGCCCTTCTGTGACAGGCGGGTATGATGTAGTAAACAAACAGTGGGGCATTATGGTTGGTGCATCAGTAACTTTTGATTTAAAATAAGATTTAAAAATACTTGGAAATAGTTTATTTTCCAGGTATTTTTTTTATATTTTATAGAAAATAACATATTTAAATTAATAAAAGTTATGATAGCAACTCTATTGTTACAAATAAAGGTTTTCCTGTTCATCATGTCATTATTTGTTCTACTTGGTAGTATGTTCCACATCGTGAGTGTATTCAGACTTAAAAGTGGAAAGTTAATATCTTCAGACAAGGGACTGGTTATGTTCGGGATAGCCATAGCATACATACTAACAATGTTAATTACAGGATTCTAAATGAAAACGTTACAGGATAGAATGAATGATATGAAGCCCTACTTTAGGGCTATAGAGGTGTATAATAATGCTTTGATGGTTAGGGTGATATTTCCTTCTAACTGGAAGGTATATGCTAGCCCAGACGAGGTGATTAAGGTCACACCGTCTGAAACAAATGCCAATGAAGTAATATATTATGCAGATTCCAATGATGCAACCTATGAGGATATATTCGACTTAGTTGAGGAAACAATTAAGGCTAACCAGGACATCGTGCTTAAGTTGAAGCTTCTTAGGGAGAAGGTTGAGGAGCTGAAGGAAATGTTCTCAAGGCTTCCATTTGAAGAGCTTAAGACGCTTAAATTTGTCACTGAGAAGGCGAAAGAAGTAAAGCCTAAGAGAAAGTATACTAAGAAGAAGAAAGAGGAAGAGAAGGCAGCAGAAGAACCTATGGAAGTTATTCCTGTTGAAGAACTTTATCCAGAGAAAATAAAAGTAGAAGAAAGTAGAGACTAATGGAGTGGATTACAGTATTTATATTTTCCATCGTTTCGTATGCAATATCTAATCATTTCGTCTATGCACACGGACCGATGCACCTTTACGATAAGATTCGTGAACTTGCATGCAAGATTCACCCTAACCTTGGGGAATTATTTGAGTGTATGATATGTTTTCCAACATGGGTTGGATTCGTGCTCAGTGCTGGTAACTCATTGATTTTTCCTATTCTTGAGCTTACGCCATTTATGATACTCATGAATACGGTAGCACCTTGGTGGGTAATAATGATTCTGGACGGTTTCTTCGCATCTGGTGTTGTATGGTTAATACATACCTTCCAGGAAGCTATGGAAAGGAGCGGAAATCATGAGTGAGATAGATAGAGAACTTATGACTCTTGAGAGTGAGAGGAAGATGTCTGCACTTGCCTTAAAGGGTCAGCAGAATAAGATTGCCGAACAACTGAGAGGGGAAATGGGAAAAGACATCAACAGGACAGTTAAGAAGAAGCTGTCAATATGGGATAAGATAGATAATTTTCTAAGAATGCTTTAATTATGGCAGACGTTACAGATTTTAAATTCGGATATGTGGGAATAATAGACCTGGGAAGCGTTGTATCAGAGAAACTTGCTGAGTATGGCGTAGGTGATGAAACAACTATTACCATCAATCTTAATGAAGAGGAATTTAAGAAGGTTGATGAGGATTTGTTCTACAGAAACAGGAAGAGTGAGGAAGACGAGTTTATCCCTTCTGAGGGAGAAATAGACATCAAGTATGATAGTGTTAGAATTATAATAAAAAAGAAAACTGAGTAATATGAATCTGATAAAAACAAATTCAACGTGATATTTATTAGAAAATAAGATAATAAATACGTATAATAATATGAATAAGAAACTTATAAGATTAACGGAGAGTGACCTTCACAAGATTGTGAAAGAGTCTGTGAATAGGATAATTAAAGAGAATAATCAAAGAGCAAGAAAAATGATTAGAGAGTTCGATGACTATGATAACTATGATGAATTCGAAGAGGAAGAGGAAGAATTTATTGATAGAAAAGGGAATCCTATTCAAAAGGGTAGTAAAGTTATATGGTATGACCCTGAAAGGTCAGCAAGAGATTTAAAACGTGTTTGGACTGTATATGATATGGGAGGAGATATTGTATACATTGCTGATGACTATGGCGAGGCAGAGGTTTTTCCAGAAGAATTGAAAGTTGTTGGTTAAGCAGCCATCAGTCCAACTCTAATTTGAGTTTAAAACACCATTTACTAAATAACGTTAAAAAATGAGGTAATCGCTTGGTTATCTCATTTTTTTTATGTAACTTTGCACCAGAAATTAAAAAATTGGAAATATGATTACGTACATTGTTATTGGAATTTTCGTGCTGCTACTGGCAGTGGTGATTTACGCCTTGAACAACCAGGAGAAGGTAATTGAGAAAGCTCAGAAGAGCAAGAATATGTTTAACTTCTATCACATCCTTGCCCTCATGACTGCCCCTGGATATAAGGGTTACAACAGCACTGATGAGGAGAAGAAAGCTATGGAGGAGTTCCTAAAGGGTGACAGTGAATATGATGCTCATCCGATAGGTTCTTATTTCAAGATGCGCAAGGATAACAAGGAGATTTGCAACCTTGCTGGAAACTTCGATGGGGGTAATGTCTCCTTCAACGTCTCTGAGGTGATGATTGGAGTTCTTGTTATGGTTGTGTTCGCTATCGTCGTAACGCTTGGCGTAATGGCACATAACTAAACAAAATAGAGTGAGGAGCGCTCCTCACTCTATTTTTATGGTCTAGTGGAGCATCTATTAATTTTAAATCTACTCCAGTGTGTAAGTTCCTGTATCCTGTTAATCCACAGGGATTTATACTTACTATTGGCAATATCACCCATGAATGTGATATACTTATATTTCTTTTCTGTTGATTTCTCCTCTATCATATTGTACATTCTGATAGAGTCCTTCTTATTTTTACAGATAACCATTTCCAGTTTTCCATTGCAGTCAATAAGTAGTTTATTGTTGTAAACCTGCACGGATTTGAACATATACTTGTTCTTGGCATCCTTTGTTATGAAGGTATCAAATATCCAGGTGAAGTTTTTCCTCTGGAGTCTTGGATGATACCCATATACCCAGAATGTTTCCTCTATGTAGTAAGGTGCTTTGTTATAAATTATCCAGTCTTCATCTGAGGACTCATAGTTTATGAACTTCCCGTATTCATCCCTAAGTTTGGATACAGGATTGTCAAAGTGCTCCTTACCTTTTATTATCACAAGCTCATACTCAGCCCCTATCATGACATGTTGCTCATTATTCCACTCTATTGGAAATACTACTTTTTTATTTTCCTTGAGCATCTTGGCAAACTCCTTGTTTACTTTAATCTCAGAGTTTGTATGGAATAGGTCACGTAGTTGCTTGCCATGATTGACAAGTATTATATGATATAGGTCTCTCTTTGGTTTACGTGCCATTAGTACCAGATGTGGATTTCCTTTCCACCCTCCTTGTTTTCGGAAACTGATATTTCGGTACAATATCCGTTTCTTGCCCCATAAGCCATACCATCATCCTCAAGGACTAGTATCTTTGTCTCATTATCGAGGCTTTTATTTCTCTTCATGAACTCACGAAGGTCTTTCATTGTATGGTGACGGAGAGTCCATCCTTGGAAGTCGATTTCTTCCTCCTGTTTTCTCTCGTACAGTTCCAATGTCTTTATCGCCTCTTCCAGGGCAGTTTTTTCATCTTCGGATAAATCCTTGATTCTATCTTCCAAAATATTTAGTGTTTTTATTACTTTGTCGTGTTCCATAACTATTTTGTTTCTAATGAAATTACTGATATAAGCGGTTTATGGTCTGATAATCTCCCAATATCTTCATTTGTGTTATCTCCGTAATAGCATTCTTTTAATACTATATTATATTTTGAATTCTCATTGTTTATGTAAAAAAGTCTGTCAGCATCACTGAAATTTGTTGGTACTGCTTCTTTAATTGATAAATTTGGAATCGCATTGATTGGATTTAGAAGATACTCATTTATGGTATTTACATCCCAGCCGTATTTGTTATAACAGTTGGTGTCACCCATAATAATAGTTGGGTTATTATTACCAGCATTATATCTATTTTCTATGAACTCTTTTAATTGGTCTAATTCAGAGTTCCTAGCTTCAATATCTCCATCCACATTAGGACATGTTTCTTGATTGTAGAAATCAGCGTCCATATGAACTATGTATAGGTCTAGGTTTATTTCACCATCTATGAGAATTGAATAAAATCTATAGCCCTTATGCGTTAAAAGGTCATTAGCGTGACTGAAGTAACCATATGATTTATTCCATTTTATTATTTTCTCTTCTAATATTTTTATATTTTTACTATTGGCTATTAACTCAATACCATCAACCTTAAATCTTGGTAAAGGAAAATGTGTACAGAATTCAACCCTTGAGAATAGTTTTGACAATTCAATATCTCCAGTATAAGTTCCAGTTGCATAACTATTATTTAACGATTCCATAAGTTCTGTATGATAATTAAAATCTTCCTGTACGCCTATTATGTCAGCATTGTTATCAGATAGCCATTTACTTATGTATTTTGTGCATACACTGATATTATGGTTATCATTGATGTTTATTAATGTAGTGCCTTTAAATAGTTTATATACCCATGCTATAGGTTTTAATATCCAAGGTAAAGTATCTAAATCAAGATATTCTGGTAATCCATCAATGTTGTACGTTATCAATTTAATATTATGTTCCATATTTTTTTCCTTATAAATAATAAGATTTTTAACAATTTTTTAAAGAATTATTTGTTTTTTAGGAAAAAAATATATATCTTTGCACAAGAAACGGTATATGATAGATACATTCAAACATGCTTATTTTGGAAAATCCTTCATGATGATAGGTGATAGCCTACCACGTTGTTTTAACTGTACGTATTGTAGGGCTAACGATAGCGAGGAGAAACATTTCCACATACTGCCAGTAGAATTAAACCCTTTATTCGTAAGGATACCAGTGGCAGTTAACTTATTCTACGGAGACCCAATGCTACAGGTTGACAATACTCTTAGCATACTTGAAAGTCTTGAGAAGTCTGGACATAAAGCACCAGTCATAATAATAACTAAAGGTGACTTGACTAAGTTTCCAAAGGATAGGAAGTTTAATCTAGACCTTCATTTTGGAATATCAACGTTCGGGATAGATTCAAGGTTTGATGGTGGCTCTATAGATAGGTTCAAAAAGAATCTGGATTATGCAAAGGAACTTGGGTATAAGTATTCTATAGAGTTCAGACCAATCATAAGGGATATAAATTCTTCTGAGGAAACTATAAAAAATATTATTTCCATAGCAAAAGAGCACAATACTGGAATAGGGTATTGCGGATTACAGGTATCTCCTACCCTTAAGGAACAATTGGCTGAGGATGGTATAGAGTTCAAACCGTTCGAAGGACATGAGTTCGGTATGAAGAAACATGTAGGTAAGGAAGTGACGAAGGTATTTGACGAGTATGAATTCTCATTCAAGAAGACATCCTGTTTGATTGCGTGGAAACACGGACTTGATAGAGACCCTAATGCACATTATTATAGGCCTAACGAGGTTGGGTGCTTCAATTGTCCCATGAAGGATAAGTGCATGAAGTTTAAGGATGAACTAACTGGAGAGATTGATATTAAGATACCGTTTGATTATAAGATTGTTGAGAAGGAGAACTACGTATGTGGACTTGTTAGAGCTGGAATATGTAAGTTTCCAAGTGATGACTGCAAGCATATAAGCGGTAAACTCATGAAGATAGAAGAACCTATGACAACAACTGACGTAAGAATAATTAAATGGCTCACTGGATATACAGTTGAAGCTGAATTTGTTGAGTCACCTTATATGAGCGATAGATGGATAGTTTAAAAGTTGGCGATACAGTTGAGTATAAGGGTAGAAAATGGTATTTGTACAGCCTTTATAGTCCTAACCTGTGTATGATAGTTGCACTTAGGGACGGAAAGTATACACACACCAAGAACGGTGAAGAGTACATTAATGCTAATATTGTAAATTTATCAGTTGAGGAAATAACTAAAATATAACAAGTAAATATAGATAGATTTATGGCAAAGATTTTTGAAACATCAGCAGACATTGCTGAATTGGCGCAGGATAAGTTCGAGGAGACTGGTCTTGCACAGATGGGAATAAATTTAAAGGTATTATCAACTACCAAGTCGAAGAATGTTCTTAAAGTATCTAAGGCTGGTGCAATTCTTCAAGGTTTGACTGGAAAAGATGTCATTCTTGTGGTTTATGAAGAGGCATTTGATAGAATGTCAGATGAGTTCAAAAACAAGTTGATGGAGGGTGTTATAAGCAATATCAGCTACGATACTGAGAAGGATAAACTGAATGTTGAAGGCGACATCGCAAAGGAGATTTTCAGAATGCGCAGAAAGTATGATAACTACGTTGACATCGTTGAGACTTCATATCTTGTTGTTGAGCAGATTGAGGACGAGGAGAAGCGTCGCAAGGAGGAAGAGAAATTAAAGAAGGCTGAGGAAAAAGCAGCCAAGAGAAGAAATCAAGGATAATGGGAAAGAGAATATCTCAAGCTAGGATAATGAGGAAAAAGGCTGAGAAGCTGAAACTGAAAGCCAAGAAGGAAATTCTTAGGGACTACCCGAAACTTATGGCAGACCCAGAACAGAAGAAAAAGGTTTTCGAACTCATTGATAATGCCAGTGTTGCAGTTGATAGTACTGGAAACATAAGGATTATATATCAGAATATGGAAAATAAAAACCTAATTAATTTAAGCTAAATGAGTAACGTTAATGTAAATTGGATTAACCTTGTATTCGTTATTGACAAGTCTGGCAGCATGTTCTCTTCAAAGGAAGATGTTGTTGGTGGTTTCAAGAAGACAATAGAGGAGCAGAAAGCTAACAAGGATGGAAAAGTAACAGTCTCACTTTACACATTCAATGAGAGAGTAAACCAGGTGTATCTTGGAAAGGACATCAATGAGATTGAGGAGTTCCATTATTCACCAGATGGTATGACAGCTATGAACGATGGTATTGGAAAGGCTATCGATGAGGTTGGAGCATGGCTCTACGAGAAGGACAAAAGAAATGATGAAATGCCTGGTAAGACGCTTGTAGTTGTTATGACTGACGGTATGGAAAACGCATCACGTGAGTACACACTGAAGCAGGTACAGGACAGAATCAAGGAGCAGACAGAGAAGTATTCATGGGAGTTCATCTACATGGGAACTGATATAACCACTACAAAGGCTGCTGATGACCTTGGATTCAAGTTCAAGACATTCAACACTCGTGGAAAACTAAGCAAGAACTATGACATCATCAATTGTGCAACAAGCGCATACAGAAGCATGGCAGCAACTGGTGCATCACTTGCTGATACATCATTGTGCTTTGCAAGCGTTCTTGATGAGGAAGCAACTAAGAACACTAAGGATTACGAGAATACCCTTGGAAAGAAACTTAGCAGTACCTAAGAAAATAATAAAGGGGGCTTGGGTGAAAGCTCCCTTTTAACATTTATTCATTATGGGAGATTTGTTGAAAGAAGCCTTTGACAAGGTGTCAAGGGAAGATAAGGAAAAGGAACTTGACCAGATAGTAAAAGAGGTTATACCAATCATACATGAAATGAAAACAGAGAAAAGCGAGATTGGTGTACTGACTGGTAAAGATTTTACAGAGGTGGACAAGTATGGAACTAAGGTTCTTTGCCTTACTGGAGGATTGAATGGTTGCGGAGAGTGGGAAGACTATTTCTCAGACCTATCGAAAGTAGTTACGAGGCTGAAGAAAGAAGGTTATCACACTTGGACAATAAACCTCGAAAACGATTGTCTTGATGATGTGTTTTATTTGAAGCTTGGAATTAGTAGAAAGAAAAACGACGATGAGTGATATACAACTACTTAAACAGATAGAAGAATATGATAAACCCTGGTGTTACCAATACCAGAAAAGACTAGATACCCTACAGGAAGACATGGAAAGGTATGGGTGGACTGAGGAGTATGTGGCTGATATAAGCCTCGATGACTTCGAGTTTTCATATATAGAGTCACAGGATGAAAAACAAGAAGCTACAGAGTTCATAAAAAGATATGAGTGGCTTGGTACTGTAGGCTCATTTCCTACCCATTGGTTTTCAGCTAGATATAAGGGTATACTTGGAGGTGTGATAATCATGGGTATGCCAAATGCTTTCTCTAAACTCATGGGAGAGGATACGAGAGAGATTGAAAGGCTCATAGCCAGGGGTGCTTCTGCATCATGGTGTCCCATGAACCTTGGCAGTAAATTCCTTATGTGGTGCATCAAGTGGATGGTTGACAACACTCAATATAGGCTCTTTACATGCTATTCAGACCCACAGGCTAAGGAGGTTGGAAGTATTTACCAGGGGCTTAACTTTTTCTATCTGGGAAAGGGTAGTGGGACTAACGTAAGGTGTGTTAACCCATACAACCCAGAGAAGATTGTCACTGACAGGGCTTTTAGGGCTAGAAGTTTCTATAAGAGATATGCCAAAGACCTTGGCATAGAGTGGCAGAAGAACTGGAATACAGACCAGGTAATGTTATGGGAGAATGTACCAGATGATATTGAACAGAAACTGAGAGATTACTCAAAGGAAATGTTCAAGAATGCCAAGAAGATAACATTTCCATCAAAGCATAAGTATGCGTTTGTTCTTGGTAAAAACAAAAAAGAGACAAAACAGCTTAGGAAAAAATTCTTAGAACTTAACAAGGTTTATGATTATCCAAAGGAAAGGGGAAAATAATGAATTTAAATGTTGAATTTGTTGGTGTTGATTTTAGCACCATGTCAGAAAATCAGAAAAAACGTTTCTATGATGACTTCTTCGAGGGTGTAGGTGATTTCGTTGGAAGACCGATGCTAGCAGGTACGGAGGATGCTATAAGGGCTGCTTTGAGGAATTTCTCAGAGAAGTATAATTTAACAGATGGAAATATACAGTTTGTATGGCAATAGTAATTAATTTGTTTGCAGGACCTGGTGTTGGTAAGAGCACCACTGCTGCCCGTGTGTTCGCAGAGCTTAAGCTTCACGGTGTAAATTGCGAAATGGCACTTGAGTTTGCCAAGGATAAGGTTTGGGAGGAATCCTTTAGGACTATGGATGACCAGATTTACATCTTCGGAAAACAGTTCCACAGGATTTGGAGACTTAAGGATAAGGTAGATGTCATCATCTGTGACTCTCCACTTCCAATATCTATAGTGTATGACAAGGAGAACTCACAGGCTTTTCACCAGCTTATAATGGAGCAGTTCGACAAGTTCGATAACTATAACTTCCTGCTTGAGAGAGGCTCTGACTACCAGGAGGCTGGAAGAGTACAGACAGAGGAAGAGGCAAAGGAGGTTGACAAGACAGTTAAGAGGGTTCTTGATGAGCATAGGATAGACTATACTACACTTCCTATCGACGGGGCTGCAAAACATATAAGCGGTCTCATACTTAACGCATTAGAGGAAATGGGTAAAATTTAATAGAAGATATGGATAAATTAACGAAAGATTTTAGGCATTTTGCCATTGACAAGACTAAGGCATCCACATCGGTGGTGGATGACGTAATTAAGAAACAAAATAATCTTCTCACTCCATACATTCTTGAGGAGAGACAACTTAATGTGGCAACATTTGACGTATTCTCAAGGCTGATGTATGATAGAATTGTATACTTTACAGGAGTTGTTAACGAGGATACGTGCAATACTGCTGTTGCACAGCTACTTTATTTAGCTTCAGTGGATGAGAGAGATATTAGTATGTATATAAACAGTCCTGGAGGTTCTGTTGTTGATGGTCTTGGACTTGTTGACACTATGGATTACATTAACTGCGACATTTCAACACTATGTGTGGGTATGGCGGCATCAATGGGCGCAGTACTACTTAGTAATGGTGCTAAAGGAAAGAGATTCGTATTACCTCACAGTAGGGTTATGATACACCAGGTTAGTAGTGGAGCACAGGGTGTGTTGAAAGACCTTGAAATTGAGCTGGAACAGACCAGGAGGTGTAAGAATGACGTATACAGGATTCTTGCTGATAATACTGGCAAGTCATTCGAGGAAATGGAAGCACTCTGTGACAGGAACAACTGGTTCATAGGACAGGAGGCTGTTGACCTTGGAATTGTTGATAAAGTGTTAATTAGTGAGAAAAAGTCTTAAAATATTTTGGAATAATATATTTTTCGTATATATTTGCACCGTATGAGCAAGTATGAGTATAAAGTTATTAACAGGGAGACAATATCGCTAACTGAATTAAACGCCTTGGGAGGTGAAGGGTGGATAATGTGCCACATAACACCTCCAGAAGGTCGCATCAAACAATATGTTTTCTACCGTAATATTGAAGAAATAAAGGAGGCTAATGAAAATGAAAGCAACTAAGGTTTTTACGCCCCCATTGAAGTATGACAATAGTACTTATATGATAAATGGTATAGTACCACTTAATCTATTCCTAGGGGGTACAATTGACAATGGTAACTCTTTGGATTGGCAGAAATCCATTGTGGATGAATTGTGTGATACTGACACAGTGCATCCTATCATGATTTATAACCCAAGAAGAGAAGATTGGCCAGATAGTGATAATAAAGAAGAAATTGAAAAACAAATCAATTGGGAGTTATATCATCTTGAGAGGTCTGACCTAATAGTAATGAACATATTGGGTAATTCCAAGTCGCCAATATCATTAATGGAAATTGGATTGTATGCAAGAACTGGAAGGCTAATTGTATTCTGTAATCCTAACTTCTATAGGTTTGACAATGTGAGGATTGTATGTAAGACATATAATGTTCCGTTGTACGAGACCAACGATATATTAGTGATTAAGAATAAAATCTTGGAGAGGGCTAACAAGGATGCAGACTTCACTTACGATGGTAGTGTATACACTTCTCCGTACTATGAACCATAATCAGTTATGTTTGATAATATCAGAAAAATAAAATATAGGAACTTGAGAATTTGGTTGGTTGACCAGATTAAGAGGAAGAGGTGGTTTATCAACTTCTTCGTCACTGGTAATGCGTGGGGTGCATTCTCAATTAACTCTCACATTAATCAGCATACTGGGAAAGAGAAGGTAATGTATAATTCTGTCAAGTCTGCACAAAAAGCTGCTGACAGCATGTCAAAGAAGCGTGGAGTACACTTCTCATTCTACAAGTGTCTTTTCTGTGATGGATACCACGTAGGTAAAAATAGGGACAATAAAATTCCAGGATATGATACCAAAGAGACTATTGATAAAGGGTAAAGAATTCAAGTTCTGTTATGAACCCATGAGTGGTGGTATACTGTTCGATGAATGGTGGTGTTGTTACTTCACTGGTGAAGAAAAGGCTGACGATAATTCCGTAGAGGCTGGGGAAGGATATATACCGTTCGTTACAGATGGAAGAGACCGTTATTATCTGTTGTCGGCAGCACCTACCAAAGATGACTCATTCATGGCTTTAGTTGAGAAGGTGAATAATGCACTTTCGTTCAAGGAAGGAATTGTAAAATGTGTTGATAACGAATATGTTGAATTAAGTGATTTACAAGATGGTATTTAGAAAATTTTCAAAGGAAGAGAGAAGTTCATTCTCATACTGGTTTAATCATTGGAAGGCTTACAATTGGGTTGCTTGGAATCTTGGTGTATGGCAACCACGTTTTCTTCTTCATGATATTGAGAAACCCTGGCTTAAGTTATTGTGGGGTGACTACAAGAAGGTACAGAAGTGGCATAAGCACCACAACAAACACCATATATTCTCTGGAAGACATTACGGCTTAAACAAGGTTGATTGGCTTGCTGCTGTGATAGATTGGGAGTGTGGACGCTATACAAAATATGCTTGTCCAAGGAATGCAAGGGAAGAGGTTGATTACCTTCTTACCCAGACTGAGAAGTATTCCGATGATGAGAGGGAAGAAATAAGGAGAAATTGTTATCCAATATTAGATTATTTGGAACTATGACAAAGGAAGAGTTAATCAAAAGTATTGAAAACTACGAAACAATGTGTGATGAATCTGATACATGGTATAGTAGTGACCTGGTTGAAGAAGCATTAAGCATACTTGATTCGGTTAAAGAGTATTTGAATGAAAATTAAGAGAATAATTGCTGCAATATTAACGTTTGGGTTGTCTGAGAAAATGGATAGTAAGCCTACCAATGGAGTAACTATACTTGATACTGATGAACTCAGACGTGCAATAATTGAAGAGAGGGTTACATTTACCGAATTATGAGTATATGGAAAACATTAAGGCAGGAGAAGCCAGAGAAGTTTACCAATGTAATTATACTTACGAGGGGTAACAGGATTACGCAGGGATTCTATAACCCAGAAGACGGTAAGTTCTGGAAAAGGATTGGATGGGTACACCCAATCACCTACAAGCGTTGGTGCTACGAGCATGAGTTGGTACAACAGGCATTAGAGGAGATAAGACAATGATAGATTATATCGTGATGTCGTTTGTTACATTGTCTTTTGTCGCCATTCAGTTTATGATGTACGATATTGGTAAGACAATGATAAAAAAAAAATACAGTAAATAGTTTGATATTTTGAATAAAACGTTATATTTATAATACAGATATGAGATATATTAATGATAGCATAATGATACAGGCTGGTCAGTTGCAATTGCAACGACTCGCACTATAAGGGTAAAAACACTGTTTTCACCTAGGTATCACGATGCAATCATGTCTGTAGTACATAATAACGTTATTAAAATATTAAACTAACTATGGCATGTGGATGTAAAAAGAATCAGACAGCTCCAAAACCAACGACAGAGAACGTGAATAGGGCAAGACCTACTTCAAACGGTACTAGGGGCTTAAGGACGGAAAAGAGAATTATCCGTTAAAATTTTCTAAAAAATTTGGTTTTTTGAAAAAAATTCCATATCTTTGCATCGTGAATCAGAATGTACTGGCTCACGATGTTTTTTGTTTTTAGAAATAAGTAAGAAAGATAGTCATTCGATGTTATTTGGGGGTTCAAATCACCTCAACTGGGCTAAATGACGACGAACTTAGTAAGTATCTTGATAATGTAATGAATCCGATATTGCCCGCAAACGTAGGAGTTGTTATCAAGTAAGGTCGGACATTGTTAAATCTGTAAGTAGTACGTAATGCTTGCATGAATGACTTTATGGCTGAGTGGTGGAATTGGTAGACACACCAGACTCAAAATCTGGCGGTGAAGTAGTACTTCCCATGCGGGTTCGAGTCCCGCCTCAGCTACAACATATCTCTGTGGCGCAATGGTAGACGCAGTACGTTCAGACCGTATGTTCGATAGAACATGTGGGTTCGACCCCCACCAGAGGTACAATAGATTGATATTATATGAGAGTACGTGAGACATATTATGACACCGATATGCACGGCAATACGGTAGTTGAAGAAGTTGGAAAGTCAGAATACTTTATCGATGAGTGGGCAGACTTTGATGACTGATAGAATGGCCTCGTGCTGGAATTGGTAGACAGGCTAGGTTGAGGGCCTAGTGCCTCGTGAGGGGCGTGTGGGTTCGACTCCCATCGAGGTCACGTGATGATTTTACAAGTGTTAGGTTATACTGAGTTCGCAAGCAAACCTAGTTCACTTTGGGGTGGTATTATGGTTCGCCCAAATACCCCCATTTTATGCCCTTGTGATGGAATTGGTAGACATGCCAGACTAAGAATCTGGTGCGAAATAACAGTAGTGTGTGGGTTCAAGTCCCACCGAGGGTACATATTGGGTGATGGTCGAGTGGTTTAAGACGGAGGTCTTTGAAGCCTTTGTAAAGGTGACCCCTTTACCGCAGGTTCGAATCCTGCTCACCTAACTATTTATCTATACTATGAGTAAAGGTAAGAAATTCAATACCCCTAAAAGATTTTGGAAGAATATGTATAAGAAGACTAAACGTCCACCATATTCAACTCAGTCGTGGAGAAAGACAACCCCCCATGTATTTGGTCAACGACATAAAAAATTCAAGTGGTATTACAGGAACAAGAAGTGGTTCAAAGAGTTTGATGGAGAAAGACTTAGCCATCAGAAGATGAACAACTATGAATTGTGGTTCTGGGACTAACTAGTAACTTTTGAAAATTATACTATATTTATTCAAAAACTAAAAGATTATGAATAGTATAGTAAGTAACAACAAGATTGAACTGAGGTATAACTCTGATAAGATGGAGTATATCTTGGTGATGTATGACATCTATGGTCACTACATCGATGAAACTACTTTATCCAGGGAGGATGTTAAGGAGCTTTACGAGGGTCTTGATGCAGTAAAGAGTGATTTTATTCGTTAATTTCTTGTTTTTCCGAAAAAAAATATATATCTTTGCACTATAGATATTAATTTAGACTAGAGAGTTATGAATATTTTTGTAAAGAAGACAATGGCATCAACCCTTGGTATGCCTATGGAGCAGGTTGATGCAATACTGAATGCAGCAGAGGCATTCAAGAGTAATGAGATTGATAGGGCAACTGCAATCGAGGTGTTCAACAAGATGTCAAAAAAGAATCCTAAGGAAATTAACGAGGTTCTTAAGGCACTCAAGGGTATGCTTTAACTATGACAGCTACTCAACTTTTCATACAGTTTCTTAGGGAAACATGTGATATAGGTGAGTACTTTTTCTTTAGGGAAATCATATCACACGACCCTGGAAACAGATATTTCAAGAAAAGGCCGCTTTTCAAGAAGGATTTCGTTGAAGGCTATCTCTCTAGGAATGGAAGACAGCTTAGGACTTTTATGACTAGAATGTTCGTTCTAGCACCAAATCTTGTAAAGAAGAGAAACTCAAACCCAAGGTGGAAAACCCTATACAATAGGTATAAGGATGATGAAGACCAATTATGGAGAAAATGGTGGTTATCTATCATGAATAGTAAGGGTACTGGCATATATGTTAAGTATTACTGTGATTTGTGGCATTATTGGCTTGATAGGAGGGTTGATTGGGAGAACAGTAACAAGAGACCTTGCAGCAATTTCAAGAAGGGAGAAAACTATCAGTTTACGCTAAGAAAAAATGGGAAGGATAATAATCTACAACACGAAACTAGAAGACCACACCGCAGAACCTAACAACTACTATATAGGTAGGTCTAGTGACGGAAACCCACTTGGGAATCCATTCACCCACAACGGAAAAAGGAGCAACCTAGCAAAGCTCTCCTTCAAGACACGAGAGCAAGCCATAAATGCATACAGGATGTATTTCGAAAGAGCATATGGCAAGGATGAGGCACTAACAAAAGCATTCGACGAGATATATGAACATTATAAGAATGGTGAGGATGTATATCTTCAGTGCTTTTGTAAGCCAGAACCATGTCATGGTGATGTAATTGCTGAGGAATTACAAAAGAAACTACTCAAGGAGAAAATGACAGAATTAAAAAACAAGAAAAGAGAGACTAAGTGAGTCTCTCTCTTTTTTTTTTATCTTATCGGATGACTAAGTTCCCCTATAATTCCTTTATTTATCTCTTTTGCTAGTTCATCTATCTGAGTCTGTAAATCTTCAATACTGTATCTTCTTCCATTACCATTAGTTATTGAGTAGTTTGCTGTAGTCATTTCAGAAAATGGTATTAGTTTTGTCTTGAAGAAGAACGGATTATCACTCAAAGACTCTATTACTTTCATTTTTTCCTCACAGATGCCCCTAAAAGCCTCTGTATCTGCTTCGGATAGTTCAAACCATTCTCCTATAAGGTTTGATGATTTGAAGTGATTGTGGAGCATTTTTTCAAGTTTGAAAGGGTGTTCTGTCTCATACGACTCCTTAATGTACAGTTCCGACGAGCTTCCAGTCTGTAATTGTTTCAACCTCTTTGTTACATCCTTAGCCCTGGTAGAGCCTATTTTGTACCTCCCAGGTATTTCTCTATTTCCTATTAAATATACGTGTCCCATAATATATAAAATATAGTATCTGTTTCTGATTTTCCAAGTATTTATATAGAAAAAAATATATTATGGCATATACTGATGTAAAAGTTACTAAAGTAACAAGTGGAAATAATTATGACATATCAACCCACTTCACAAGTGGGTATACTAATACGCCATCACCATATGGTACAATTACCATTACACCAAAAGATGGATTTACAGTAGAGAATGACCTATCAGTGAAGGTATGGGTATCATATAAGAGTGATGGTACTGACTGTGGTACTAAGTACTTTGATTTCACCATACCAGGAAGTGGAGGTGGTGGAGGTGGTTCAATCAGTGTTGAACCAGCATCCTGGTCATGGGATTATAATAAATCTGGAAGTGCAAACAAAAAGGTATTTACAATCACGAAAGATAATAACGTACATATTGAGTCAATAAGTTTAAGTGGTAGGGATGATAATAAATTTCAACTTGGTGAAAGTGGTCAAACAAGCTTTGAAGTATACCCTAAAGCTAACAATACTGGCACAACAGATTTCGAAACATTAGTGATTGTCTCATATACAGTAGATGGAGGCAGCGGCAGAGTGATAAATGTTCAATTGACACAATTTAAGGAGTCTTCTCCAGGACCTACTCCGCCTCCTGGAACATTTACAGTTGACCCAACATCACTTTCATGGAAGTGGAAAGACGCAACAAATCAAAGTGTTACATATATGCTTGGCGATGGAGTATCTTTAACCACTGTTGATATTACTGGAACTTCAGAAAATGAATTTGATGAGCCAATAATTTCATATGATGACAATAAAGTTTATGTTAAACCAAAGGGTGTTAATGAAACAACTGGAGTATTTAATGCTGATTTGGTCTTCACATATACAGTGAATGGAGGTTCACAAACAACAACAGTTCCTTTGACACAAGGTTATGATAGTGGTTGCGTGGGTGGTGAACTTACGGTATCCACAGGAAGTTTGGTATGGCTAGACGGTGATGTTAGTGAAAAAACTGTTACCTATACTAAGGGTAGTGGAGTAAGTGTGGATTCTATTAATCTTGGCGATTCTTCAGAAAACAGTGATTTTATGATAGTAGGACAACAATCTGATAGTGTTACTGTTAAACCGAGGCATGCTATAACCTCAAATGAAGTTATTAAAGATTATTTATATTTCGCATATACAGCGAACGACTGTTACCAACAAATTGAAACTGTGAATTTAGTACAAACAAAAAGTAATTTAGATTATGTTGTAATAAATCCTATATCTAAAATATGGGAACATGATGAATTATCTCCTCAAGAATTTGTATATGTGATTGGTGGGAGTTATAGTCTAGTAAACGTTGAGATTGACGGTCCACAGAAAAGTGGATTTACCATAACACATGATGATTATGATGAGGTAACTAAAACTGGAGTAGTTACTGTTAAGCCTAAAAGATTACATATTGACCAATACCCAGAGTCAGCATATTTAAGAGTCTATTATTTTGATGGAAGTAATACTACTTATGTACCTGCAAAGTTGGAACAAAAACCTAGCACCAATTGGATTGCCTTTAACCCACCAACGGTTTCGTCATGGTATGCTGACGAATATGGTCTATCATCCGCCAAGAGAGTTGATATTGCGCATGGACCTCAAGTTATTAATCTTAGTATTGCGTTTAGGGATTTGTCAGATGCAGATAAATTTAATCTAATAACTGGAGAAACTTCGTTCTCTGTATATCCTCTTACTTCAAATGTAGGTGGTGCAAGCAATAAAACAGGTTGCGTTAAAGTTAGATACCAGGATATTTCTGGAGGTAATCCTATTAATCCAGTTGATGGCGAAGATGGCCGTGTTTTTATAGATGAGTATTTTGATTTAATTCAAGAGAAAAACTCAGCTCCAAAACCAGCAGGAATAAAAGTAACTCCAAGTAGTTGGGAATGGGGGAACAGCAAGTATGGCAGTGAAAATAGTAAGACATTTACTGTTGAAATAAATGGAACTACCACTGTGGTTAATTCTATTGACTTTACGGTGGGGTATGATGAAAATAAGTTCCAACTTAGTGTTGCTTCAGATAAATCATCGTTTACGGTTTATCCAAAAGGAGCGAATACAACAACAGGAACTTTTATGGCAGAAGTGAAAGTTTTTTATTCCATTGATGGAAGTCCTCAGACACCTAAGAGAGTTGCATTGTATCAATCAAAAAAGAGTGATACTTGTGATGGTCATGAGTGCGTTGACCTTGGCTTACCAAGCGGATTGAAATGGGCGACAATGAATGTTGGCGCAAACAGTGTTACTGAATGTGGGCTTTATTTCCAATGGGGAGGCACACAAGGCTATACTGCTTCACAAGTTGGAACTGATAAAACATTCGATTATCCAGGTTGTCCATATTCAATAAATCATGCAGAGTTCTCAAAATATAATGAAAGCGATGGAAAAACAGTATTGGAAGCGTCAGACGATGCCGTACACGCTGCTTGGGGAGGCAATTGGAGAATGCCAACTGCGGATGAAGTTCAAGAGTTATTAGATAATACTAATCACAGCCTTTATGATGTCATAGATGGTGTTGAAGTACTTAGATTTGTTAGTAAAACAGATAGTGGTAAAAGTATTTTCATTCCTTTATGCGGTATTGCCGTAAGAGACTCAATAAACGGTGAGGTAGCTGGTTTCTGGACAAGCACTATAGATACTGAGACTATGAGCACCTACGATAGTAGGAATGCTAAATCCCTTCATCATAGTAAAAGATTGCCAGCAATAGTTACTCGTAATACACGTTATGATGGTTTGACTGTAAGGGGTGTATGTTACGGTGGTTAACCAACCCTTCCAGGTCCTGACCCTTCAACAGAGCATAAAGTGGATTTAACATAGATACTCTTTTTTTTTTAGCAAGGTGGTAGAGTTTTCCACCTTGCATAAAAAATAGTTTTGCAATAAATGGCTAATGTCAATAAAATGGATATATGATGTTTGCTGAAGCAGTTATGATGACAGCGTTAGCTATCGTGGGCTTAATATAGATTTAATTACTATAAACCTTATAAAAGAGTATCTAATTTAGGTACTCTTTTTTTATACTCAAACTATTTATAATTAAAATAACAATTAAGCAAGTCCTTACTTGCTTTTCTTAATAATCTATTTAGATAAAATAAAATTATGGCAAAAGACAGAAGAAAAGTCCAACACATTCATAGTAGTGTGCCAGACAAACAGCCTACACCAGCCTCACTTGAGGTGGGCGAGATTGCGGTTAACAATTCAAAAAACCAGGAATTCCTTTCAATTAAGAACTCAGAAGACAAAGTTGTAAGATTCTCTTCAGATGAACAAGTAATCACCATAATGGAGAGAAAAGAGGTCATGCCTTACGAGGGACTTGTAAGGGGTGCGGAAGGACCTGGCGGTAGCAAGGATTCTTACAATTCTTATGGTATCACAGAGGGAGACCTTAAGACTAACAAATCAAATCTTATCATTAAGCTTAACCAGGTAGCAGCAGGTAATACAACCAAGCATGACAAGGTTAATGGTGCAAAGGATATATATAACAACCTAGTTAATCCAACTACTGATGGTGGACTTAACGACGGTGCAGGTTTCGCCATTGACATGTCACGTTATGCTATGAATGGTGCAAACCCTTCATTCAGTTCTGTAACCACAACATGTCATACTGAGCTTAACGGTAGAACTGAGATACTTGGTGGCAATGGTACAACAGGAGACTGTAGGAGTTACTTGAAGATTGACGTATTAACAGCCGACACCAAGGTAGGTAGTGCAAAAACTGGCATCAGTACGGCAACTACAGTGATTGGTACTAATGACACCACGATAAGTGGTAATACAACATTAAATGTTAGTGGTACTACAACTGAGAATCATTTACAGGATGTAACTATTAATAATAGTCAGAATTATACCACTCTTACAAGTGGTAACACCGTAATACATTCAAATGGTGCTGTTGGTATTAGTGCAAAGGAAGATATTACAGCAGTATCAACAGAGAATAATGTATATATCACAGCAAATAAAAATCTTTGTGCAAGTGCTGGTGATAATGCAACTCTTTATGGTGAAGATGTAACTAACGTAGGTACAAACTGTAACGGCACTGGAGCATCTACAAACACTAATATCAGTGGTAGCACAATTGGTATTGGCGGTGATACTCTTATTGAGACAATCAACCAAAACAGTACGGTTAATGTTGGTGGCAATTACATAACCAATGTTACTGGAAACACGCAGATGTTCTCTACTGGAAAGACTTGTATTAATTCTAGTGATAATTTGAATATCGGTAGTGATGCTAATACTAATGTCGGTGTTAATTGTGAAGGTAATGTTTACTCAAACAACGTAAATATCAGTGCAACCTCATCAATCAATGAAAGTGCTACAACTGTTAATGTTAAGGGTTCTAGTACCATTAATATTGAAGCACCAACAACCAACGTTACAGGTAATACAACTCTAAATCTTAAAGGAAACACTGTAAATGTATCAGCCAATACGTATTCTTCATATACAACAAGCAAGACTTGTATACTTGCAAACACTGATTTGAATATGGGTGGTAACACAAATACCAGAATTGGTACTGACTGTAACGGTAGTGTATATTCAGATAATACTTTTATTGATGCAAGTAGTAGTGTGACAATAAATGCACCTGTAACAAATATTACTGGTGATACTAACATCAGTGGTGATACCATAATAGAGGGTGACACTATCATTGATGGTAAATTGATTATATCTGGAACAGGTTTGAGCACAAAGCTTAGTTGGACATATGACAATGTATGTAATGCAACTGGCGATAGCACTAATTTCAAAACTGATAAGTCATTTAAGATTCCAAGCTCAGTAGCTCACATAAAGCGTGAAACTTTATCATGGTCATATGGTAGTGTTAGCGACAAAACAGCAGGAGCTTATGACCCAGGTAGCAACACTTCATCAAACTGTACACAGAATAGTAATACTAGCAAGATTACAATACCAAAGAGTATTGACCATCTTGACGAGTGGAATGGAACTTGCTTTATGATTCCTCACAACCTTTGTGTTAGTGGAACAGTGACATCTACTGGTGGTATGTATACTTCTTCAGATGAAGTTCTTAAGGATGACATACATTATATAAGAGGCGAGGAGATTTCAAGAGCTAGGAAGGTTGAACTTAAGTCATTCTATTATAAGAGCGACCCTTCTAAGAGAAAAGTATATGGTGTTATAGCACAGGATTTGGAACGTCTTGGACTTGAGGAACTTGTACACCATGATGAAAATGGTATAAGGTCAGTTGACTATACTGGTCTTCTTCTGCTTAAGATTGCAGCACTTGAAAAGGAGATTTCAATACTCAAGAACAAATTTGATGAACAAAAATAAATAAAATAATAATGAGTCACATGGTTTTCTGTGTGGCTCTTACCAAAAAACTGAAATAAATAAAATGAATTGTGAACCTTGTAATTCCCTTGAGATAACATGTAATCATAATGTTACAATTGGTTATCTTAAAGAGTTGGTGGCAGCTATTCCAGGAGCATGTTGTACAAGAATAACTGTTACTGGTAATGATTCATACTGCCCTACATATGGTGAGCTAACGGGTGGAACTCTAATTCCTAACTTCAGTGATGGTGGTAATTATGCTTGGTCAAATAACGTCGATGGTATTGTAGTAAGTCCTGGCTATTCTAACAACCAATGTGTTGCAAAGAAAGACTTGAAACTGATATATACAGCGTTTGAGAGCCTTGTTGTATCAAATCCCTCTCCTATCGTATCAGAATGTGGAGGGTCAACAACTACAACAAAGACACTCACCTTTAGAAAATATACTAAAGAATGCGATAAGGCTGTTACCTCTACAACACAAGTGGATACAACACTTAGAGTTACTTGGAGTGGAACGGATGGCAGTAATACTGGAACAAAGTCATACCCAATAAATAATAGCTTTACTGACACGCATCCATCTACTGTTTATTGCACAATTAACTGGAGGGGGTGTTCATATACCTCCAATTCTATAACAGTAAGCCAGAAAATAAGAGCGTTTAGCCATTATGATGACTATTCAAGGTCTAGTGGACAAAGTGTTGATGTATCATGCTATCCATATAGCTTCGACTGTAAAGGTGGTACTTCAGAGGCAACTGCAACGTATTACTACACAACGTGGACTGAAAGGCATCATATTGACACATGTAACAGGGATTATTACCAAGAAAATGTTAGCATAATAAGGGATAACACACTTGATGTTAGTAACTACCTTAATGCAACATCTTATACATATGAATGCCAGGTAACAACTGCTGATGAAAGTAGATTTACTTTCGAAGCAACATATGATGGTTTATATGGTAGTGATTCTTGTTGGCAAGTATGCTCTCAGTGTGCAGATTGTCCTCCAAAACCATTCTCATCATATACAGATGTTGAGGTAGCTTGTAGCTCTCTTTCTGCAAGAGTAATAGTAAGTGCGTATACATTCAGTGGAGGTGAACTAGACGGTAGTGGTAACTGTACTGGATGGACATCCGCAGCAACAGATGCATCATATACAAGGGCGTGGACTTGTGATACTGACGGAGGATGGATAGATGAACATATATATGTTACTGGAGCACCTTGTTGTCCAATAACTAGCGCATATACATATGATGATGTGACAATTCCTTGTGAAGCATCTAATAGTAAGACAGTATCTGTTGGATGGACTTGTGAGGTACATAATGCTGACGGTTCAATAACTTATATAAGTGATACAAATCCTAATACTCCAATACCAGCTGTTGCATGTAACCCTACTACATCTACCAAAGAGATTCAATCAAGAATAGTTGCAGAGACACTTGAGCTTTCAAGACCTTTAGTTACACAGTTAGCTGGTCCTTGCTGCCCAGAAAGTGATACATTCAAATATGATGATGTGACTGTATCTTGTTCTGGAATACCTGCAACAACTATGAGTGTTGGATACACACAGTATCATATTGGACCTGATGGTAGCGAAACTGTTACAACCCATACTAACAATGTATCAATATCAGCTGTTGCATGTAATACATCCTCAACAACAATCATACTTCAGACAAATGAGAGTGGAACAACATTAGCTTCTGCAAGACCTGGTATAACACAAGAAGCAGGACCTTGTTGTCCAACAGGCGATACATTCAAATATGATGATATAACAATACCTTGTTCTGGAACTCCAGCAACAACCCAAAGCGTCGGTTATACACGCTATCATTTGAATGCTGACGGAACAACAACTACAACAACTGGAACAAATCCTAATACACCAATACCAGCTGTTACTTGTAACTCAGAGTCAACAACTGTAACTGTACAGACAAATCAGAGTGGAACAACTTTAGATTCAGCAAAACCTGGTATAACACAGGCAGCAGGACCTTGTTGTTGTAACTGTGACAATTTGATAGTATGTGATAGTTATGAAGTAGGCTCAACTGGTGCTTTGAATGTACAGGTTGGATACTTCAATGCAGATACCTGTGTCACTGGACTTACAGTAACTTCATCAGAGAACTGGTTGCGTGGACTATCTGCAAATGCTAATGGTACAATAACTGGCTCTTATGATGATAACCCATCACCAAATCCAGAGAGGACAACAACTGTTACTGTTACAGGAAGTGATGGCACTAGAACTTGTACTAAGCAATATACGTTGAAACAATTCGCAACAACGTGCGAAACTGATAGTTGTACTTGCTATGTTGTTTCAAATGCAACTGGTAGTACTAATTCAACAGCAACATCAACAAGTGTAACTTGGTCTTATACAGCAATAACTTGGACAACAGCTTCAACATGTGCGGTTTCAAGTTCAAAAACTGAAGGAACAAGTAGTACAACAGTTACATTTGCAGCAGCAACATGTAATAACTACACAAAGAATGGAAGCTTTGTATGGACAGGACATAAGTCTTGCGTAACTAGTGGCTGTAGTTCTAACGATATAACTGTTAATTGGAGTGTAGCACAGCAAAGACCAGCAGACTGTGATTGTGATTGCAGTGCATTGACTTTTAGTGAAGAAAGCTTATCTTGGACTTGGGATTTAACAACCCCTAAAACTGTGACTGCAACATCTTCACCATCTAATTGTGTAACCAACATGACATTTGGTAATCTTAATAATTTCACTGTTGAAGGTGAAGACGATAAGATAATAATAACACCAAACGGTAGAAACACAACAAATTCAGTCATAACTGAAATATTGACTGTTTCATTTACATCTGGTACACATACAGATTGTACGAAGGTAATCAATTTGTCACAAACTGCTCCACCTTGTCAGTCAGCAAGCTGTATTTGCTATGCAATCACTAATTCTAGTACAAGTAGTACTGAATCCATTACATGTGATTCCACTGCGGTTACTTTGTCATGGAATTACGAAGAGCGTAGGATAACTAGTGGATATGATTGTTCTGTTTCATCACAGGTTATAAATACTGGAAGTGAAAGCGTTAGAGTTACATTTAGCCCTAATACAAATGGAACTTCATCTGTAACTAGAAATGGTAGCTATACATGGACTGGACATAATAAGTGTGGAAACAACTCATGCACATCAGAGACAATAACAATACCTTGGTCTGTGACGCTTCCTCCATGTGGATGCGACTGTAGTGACATTAGACTAACTAAGGAAAGCTAATAACAAAAAGAAAGTAGCTTGCGTGGCTACTTTCTTTTAACTGAATTAATAATATATAAACATGATAAATGTAGATTTTACGACTAACTCTGGGGAAACTATATATAGTTATTCTTGGCAGAATTGCGGTGGTAATAAAAACGTTAATTTTGAACTTGAAAACCCTAGTTATACGTGGTGTACGGTTACACACACACCAGAGAATTCTAAGGTTAAGATTCATGCAGATGCAGTTCCAGAAAGGCAAAGAGACCCTAGGAGTGCTAAGGTGTTAATGAAAGTGAACGATGTAACATGTGATGAGTACTTTTATGTCTCACAACCAGGACAACCATGTCACTGTTCAGCGTTTATTCCAATCGAGATTGGAGCTACATTTCCTTCATCTGGTGCTGCCGTAGGAACTGTTATAGGTTCATATTATAATGATACTACTTGCGACGCTAGCAAGATAACAATTACTGGTGACCTTCAAGCTGAAGCTGTTGGAGGACAAATAAAACTAACATCAGCAGTTGGTGCTTATAATGATGGTAGAACCTTTAATGTTATTTTCAATTATGATGGGTCTGAATGTACTAGAGGTACTTGTACCCAAAGTGCTGCTTCATGCCGTTGTACAACAATAACAGCAACGCCTTATACATTTGCAGCACCAGACACCTGTGGTGACATTAGACCAGTAACAGTATTAACAATTGATGGCTGTTGTTCAATTGTAACGGGAATAACTGGAACTGATAGTGATAAGTTTACCATAACAACCGCTACTTCTGGTGATTATAAAGTGGTTAAAGCGTGTCCTAGTTCAACAAATATTAGCACAAGTACCGATAGAAGAGCTACCGTATCGGTAACAGCTACTTGTGGAAATGATACTTGTTCTAGCTCAACAACTCTAACACAGGAGCATTCTGGATGTACCCCTAGTGAATGCACATGTTATACAGTATCTAACGCTAGTGTAGTTGATGGGTCAAATTTGACTTGTGAATCAACATCAGCAACTGTTAGATGGAACTTTACTGGATATACTATAACTAAGAATGCAGATTGTACCACAGCAAAGACTCAAGTAGTCCAGTCTTATCAAGATGGAACAGTTAACTTTTTGCCTAATACTGGAGGAGAAACTTCTGTAACAAGGAGCGGAGAAACTGAATGGTATAACCACTTAGCTTGTATTGGTAACACATGTGGGCAGTCTAATGTAAAAGTACCTTGGACTGTAGAATTACCAGCGTGTTCTAGTTGCGATTGTAACTGTTGGTATCTTTTAGGTTTTGAAAGATTTATAGAATATTTACCAGCATCTGGAGTCACAAGCTCTCAATTGGTGGCTAAATATTATCATTCATTAGAAAAATTCACACCATCGTGTTATAACAGTATCGGATTAGGTAATCCTTATGTTATCTACCCAAGTGGTCAAGCAGTATCTATTAATTCGCATGTCACTGCTTATACTGGAACATATAATGGTCAGCCAGCAACAGTATTAGAACTATGGGTAGATAATTTGGATGCAAATCCAGAAACTAATAAAATAAGAATAATAGATTATCCATTTAATATAGGTGGAAACTATTGTATCTCATTTACACTACAACAAGAAGGAGCTGAAATTCAATGTACGTGTGAATACTTTGTTGAGTCTGGTTTAATTAGACCAATAAAAACAAAGATTCCAAATGCTGGTACTAGTGGACAACTTGTTGAAATAGCTAGTGGTAATACGCATGGATGCGGAACTTTGGTTGGATACATAAACGCAACTACTATGATAGATAGTTTCTCAGCTCATACAATAGAAAAAACAGAACGGATTGATGGTAAAGATGTAGTTGTAGACACTGACTACCATTGGTGGGCATCATTCACTGAAAATGATAGCCAAGGAGGTGTTCTAAGAACTTGTGCTCTTTCATTCCTATATTATGACAATGATAATGTTCTACAACCATGTAATCAAGATATTATAATAATGCAAAATCAAAACATATGCACGTGTCCAAGTATAATATCAATAGATTCTACTTATGATATAGATGGAAAGGAACACGGAATTGGTATTCCAGAAACAGCCTATACTAGAAGAGCTACTTTATCAACAAGCGATGGATATATGTGCCAGTTTGTTTTGGCAGAATCTGATTCTTCATGGTGTACTGCATATACTTCCTTTGAAAGGGATGAATATGGAAGTAGTGATTCTGGTGATTTATACATTGAGATAAAAACCACTCCAAACTTTAGCACCCAAACTAGAACTGCAAGAATTACTTATTTTGGAATTTCTAGTCCGCAAAATGGTAGTGGAAACCTTGTAATTAGACCTTATGAACGATATACTAAATCAGATGTGGATGCTATATGTACTTATGAAACATGTAAAAATGCAGGAACTGTAACAGTAAATCAAGCTCCATTTGGTCCTTGTAACTGTACCACTTCTGAATTTGAAGTATATTCCTCTGCTAGGACAGTTAATTATGATGACACAAGTTGGACATTCACATTCAGCAAGAACATATGCGGAGAAGCAACATACACATATCAATTTGTGGATGAAAATGGCAATTCAATTCAAATGTCAGACACCTTTGTAACTGGTGTTACCTTTAACACAACTTCATATAGTGATAGGATAGAGCTTACTTTAGAATTCGATTATAATGGAACTAGTGACCAAGATACAACGGCTAGAGAGGTATATGTTGTTGTTGTAATGACATTACATGATGATGTATATGGTGAAATTTATGTTTGTGAAAATAGGGTTATATTGACACAAAATGGTACTTGTACGTGTGATAGAATGATTGTGGCTAATGGTTATATTTCAGTTGGTGACTCTATGCATGATGATTATGAGGTTAAATTAGCAGTTGTCGGTAAATGTGGCATTATTGACAGTTCAGACATTTCATTTAGTTTTGACCAATATTATGATTGGATTTCACTTAACGGTTTATATGAGAGAGATGGATACATATGGGGTTCATTCAATATTTCTAGAAATACAGGTGGATATTCAAGAAGTGCAAGTTTCACCGTTTCAGTTTATGGTACTGACTGTAGCAAACAATGTACTGTAGAACAAGACCCTAGTGCTTGCTTAAATTGTGCTAAACTGATGAGAAAAATAATGCAAACCACTTCATTACAGTTTACTTGCTGCGAAACAGGTTCAAGTACCAAGACCACAATTGCTAGGCTGCCATACGATTGTAGTGATGTTAGCCAGCTTAGTTATTCTATAAATGGCGGAGGTTGGTTGAGTGCTGGAAACGATACCGATGGTAGCGTATGGGTTATGATTGATAATGAAAACTCTTCTACTAGCGAAAGATATGATGATGTTAGAATTACTCCATTAGATTCAAACGGTCAACAAGTGATTAGTGACTGTTATGTTAATTGCAGGGTTTACCAATCTGGAACTAATCCTCCAACTTGTAATTGTATGTCAGTAACAGATGATGATAGTAATCTACATATCACCGCTGATGAATGGAGTCTTGTTGAAAATGTGTATGTAATACAAGTCCATCGAGAACATCTTGGAACAACAATTCAAATCGGAACTATACAACTTGATGAAGAATTACCATCTTGTTTAGAGTATATTGTAACTAATACACAAGAAAGCTATGCTAAATTGTGGTTGAGGAAAGAAGCTCCAAAAAATTACACTATTTTTGCAGATTTTGGCAGCAATGCTTGTAATTCAGTAACAAGTGCAATTATTAGGGTTGATAATTCAACTAGTTCTATTAAAGAATGTTGGAATCAAATTATTAAGTTTAAATTCCCAGATGCATGTTAAAAAATGGTACTGGAACAGTACAATGTGATTGTGATTCTTTAACTAATGATGGTAATTACTTGCGGTACGGCATCAAGTAATGTTATTAGACATTACGGCTCACAGACATGTTGGAATCAAACTATTGAGTTTATTGATTTACCTAAGTGCTAATAGAACTAAATCCTATAATATTAAAAGGAGTGACAACAGTGTTGTCGCTCTTTTTTTTTATCATTTATTATATATTTTATTAGATAATATTTTGTTTTTTAATATTTTTTATATATCTTTGCATAAAATTATTAAATAATGACTATAAAGATAAATGGAGAACCTAAGATAGTAACAGATATTAGGAATAAGATATTAAAGGAATTTGATGGATTAGTATTCATTGAGGAAGGTCATAAGTATTTTCTAGATGGGGTACAGCTACCATCAGTCTCTGAGGTAACGCACAGGTTCTGTGCTTATCCATTTAATGAAAAGGAGCAGTCAGAGAGATATGCAGAGACTCATGGTGAGACAGCACAGTACTGGCTTGATAAGTGGAAGTTTACGAACCTTGTGGCAACAACATCTGGTACATTGACCCATGAATATGGAGAAGGCCTTGGTTGGCTTAAGAATGGACATCCAGAGTTCCTTCCAGAATCATGTAAGCCAAAGTACGTAAAGGATAAGAACTGGCTAATACCTACTAGACCAAAGGAGGAGGCTGTATTGAAGTTCTACAATGAATTGAACGAGAATCTTCATTTTGTGTTGGCTGAGACGAAAGTGTACACTGGAAAGAACAAGGAGCTTACTAATCTAAAACAAGATTACTGCGGAACGTTTGATATATTGTTCTACTATAAAGACCCAGAGGATGATTCAAAGAGTGGGTTGTGTATATTCGACTTCAAGACAAATAAGGATTTAAGAAAAGATTTCAGCAGAGAGCATGGAAAAATGTTATTACCACCGTTTACGGATTTCTACGAAGAACCATTAAGCTACTATACAGCTCAGTTATCATGCTATCAGATACCGCTTGAGGATATAGGTTTAAAGGTGATAGCGAGAAGAATCGTATGGCTTAAAGATGATGGTAGTTATGAATTAATCGGATTACAGAATGTTACAGATAGATTGAGGAGTGTGTTATGACAAAGACAAAGAAGATTATCCTGGGAGGCATTGCTGGAATGATGCTGACCAGTTTTATTTCATCGACGTATTTCTATACGTTTTTTAGAAGAGCTATGAGAAAGCTAGATAATGGTTTCAAGGAGTGGGATTTTAATTTTTGATGGTTATGGAATTTGAGAACATTTATATAGAAAAAAGGTGGAGTAAGGAAGTAATAGAGAAGAGGTTGGAAAACCTAAAGAAGATAATACCACCAAGTATTGTTGATGCGGAAATTACGGTTGCAAAAATTAAGGCTGATGACGAACTTGATGCGTTATATCTTGCATATTACTCTCTGAAGGATAGTTACTGTAAGATTAAGAGAAAAACATTCGGTATACCAAAGAACGTTAAATATACGCCAAAACGTGTAGCATGGTATAGCAATGACTGGAGTGCTTGCTACGATAATACTGAATACTTCTATCCTTCTACAACAGCAACTACAAGTGCCACGATATACACCTACAATGCAAATGACTATTTTAACACATGGGCAACAACAACTATATTAAACAGATAAAACATGAAAGTAATAGTATTGTCTCATTATATATTTGATGAGAGGATGAAGAAGCTTGGAATCAATGATGAGAACGTAGAAGACACTGGAAACTTCTATATATCCATCATAGGGACTCCAGAATGCCTTAATTACTACCTGGATGAAGGAGACACTAGACACTACTTTAAAGACCACCAGAACGTCTTAAATCTCGATTTCGATGATATAGGGGATGATGTTAGGTATAATGGTCACCTGTTCAAGACGATTACTATGGAACAGGCTGAGAAGGCAGTGGATTTCATTCAGACAATGATAGAAAAACATCCAGAGAATATATTTATACATTGTAGGGCTGGAATGAGCAGGTCTAGGGCATTTGCAGAATTTATATATAGGTTCTGTAGGGAACATGACATACCTCTTGACTATGAGGACAGAAACGACTACACAACGATGTATAATCATGGTGTCCTTAACAGACTTAACCACGCCTACTGGAAGAAACACGGACTTGGTATGTATGAAAAGAAGGATACGGGGTATCCAGAAGAGTTTGTCAACACGCCAGTCGTAGAAATAAACAGGGAGAGAACAAGAGAAGCTTGGAAACTCAATAACCAGAAGAAGATATAATGGAAGAGCTTAAATCGTTTTATGACCTTGCAGAGAAGGTAGAACCTTGGAATCCATCAAAGGAGTTCCTAGAGGGCTTCAGCAAGTATATGGAGGAGTCCATAAGGCAATCGAGGATAAATATGGCAAAAGCTATTGAATCTGCAAGCAAAATCTTTATATTTTAATTATATGAATAATTTCGATGTGAGAGATTACGAGGACGGTATGAATGTCCTCTATCACCAAGAGTCCCTTGAAGCCCAGAGAATGATGGAGGTTTATCTTGGTAGAAAAATTAAGAGAGATTCATGTACCAGTTGTTACAGATACCCTAACTGTAGGATATACAGGGAATGTGGAGATATTGGTATTAATTGTGACGAGTATTATAAGGAAGAGGAAGAAGAGTTATGAGATACGAGGGAATTATAGATGAAATCCTCTATTATGGGGAGAGAAGTAAGGACGGAAGGTGGATAATCCCCATTGCAGTTGACTGGGATTACACTATTACCAGTTGTTCATCATGGAAAGAAGGAACTATGGACATAAACTATAAGGCTTTCAAGGTGATGAAACGCTGGATTGAGGAGTACAACGTAGGTTTCATCCTTGATACAATGAGACATGACGAGATACTTGTAGAACCTCTTAAGATACTAAAGGAAAACGGAATCGAGCTGTATGGTATTAGAAAGAATCCACAGCAGGATAAGGATGGTAATTCGGTAACTAAGGCATGGGCAGTATTTAGTATTGATGACCGTAACGTAGGTATTCCAGTAACTATGGCAGAAGGCTGTGACAGGCCTTGTGTTGACTGGGACAAGGTAGATGAAATAATGACACCGATTCTCGAAGAGATAAGTGCCACACTAAATAAAGTAAGACTATGAATGAAAAGTATGTTTTGATTAAACCATACGTATGTAACTACGGAACATTGCCAGAGGGTAGTGAGATAATCTATTTCAGAGGACAGTTCTACTTAAATGGAGGACCAATTCCACAGGTATGGAATAGTCTATTTAAGAAGATAATTGGTGATACTGAATATGTAAGGAAGGTAAAGATACAGAGAAATGAATTCTAATTATGGGTAATAACGATATTTTCTGGAATAAGATGAAAAAGTATAACATGGGCGAAGAAGGTGTATATGATTTATCAGATGCAACACCAAGCGAGCTTATGGATATACTTGCGGAAGATGAAAATAATCTAACAGATGAAGACCGCTCATTCCTAAATACCCTCTATGATAAACTCAAACAACTTGAAGGAAAAGAGGTTATTGACAATAATGGAAAAATATACAAAATGATTGCAGAGAATTAATGGATAGTAAGAGATTTCTAAGAGATAGTGACAGTACTGGCAGGTTTATCGTTAAATCCAAGGCTACTGGTAAGAAATACTTCGTTGAGGTTATAGGTAACACTCATGCGGCAGATTGGGGAGACCTAGACCCAGCCACAAAGAAGATGACAGGTTCATATGGTGAGAGATATGAAGGCTGCGTACCAGAGAAGGATTCTCTAATAACAAAGGAAAACGGCTTTGATAAGATAACGATGCTAGACCCAGGAGTTTCCCCGTTCGATGAAATTGAGAGAAGGGACAGGGAATACGAAGAAAAAATGAAAAATAATTAATTAAAAAAAACTATATAGTTATGAGTAAGATTAAGTATTTCCATCTGTACGGAAATGCAGAAGGTGCAGATGGTAAGAACCACGTTGTTACGGTGGTAGGAAAGCTGGAACAGGGAAAGAAGACAGTAGAGTTTACTGAGAATGTTCCAATTGAGGTTAAGGAGAATTCGTATGTCAACGGTGAGTTGAAGTATTCTCGTAGAATTATGAACAGAAAGCTGACAATTGGTGCGTCAATTTGTCATCCACTTGATAGATTCGACCTTGAAAAGGGTATTGAGATTGCTAAGGCAAGAATTGAGAAGGGTAATGACCTTGGTGTACTTGAGACATCATCTGTTACCATGCTTACCGACGATGCTATTATGGCAGAACTTTTGGTGAAACTTCAGTATATGATTAACAATATTGATGAATATTTACCAGAGGAATAATACTAATTATTAAAAAAGTTTAAAAAAAAGTGGGATTATTTGCTAGTCTCACTTTTTTTTTATATCTTTGCACAAAAAATTAAGGCAATAATACAGCAGTTGGCACAAAAATATAATTATTACAACAATATAGTATGTTAAAGAAAGACAAAGAAATAGTTAAAAAGTATCTTGGCAGTAGCCTTTTTGAATTAATATCCCCCAAAAAGGATAGGAGGTGGTATAGTAATACCCTTATACAAGGGTATGTTAACTTTATTGTAATTCTTACAAAACAAGCAAAAGAAGAAGGTAACTGTATTAATGAAATACTTTCATTACAAAAATCAGAAGGTTTTGAAATGAAAGCTATTGAGCATAGGCACGGTGATTCTTATGTTTATACATTTGAACTTGTTAACAAGCAAAATAATTAATTTGTGCCATCTTCTATATCATTACCAAAATTAATGAATATGGACAAATTTATTAAAATTGCTAGTAGTATAGCTATACTTTCTGTTATGTTATTTGGGTTGGCAGAATACAGAATAAGAAAAATAATTTCACGAGATTAGTATTAGGATATGGGTGCTTATATCAATTATTGGAAAGTAGAAGATAAAATAGCAAAAAACCATAGAGGTGAAAGTCCATACATATTCTCGTTTATTGGCGGCTCTTGGTCAATGAGTGAAATACGCAATAAAGCTAAGGAGCTATATGAGAAAAATGTTTGTGACGGTATCCTCTATAGGGTAATAAGAGAGAATCCTTGGGGAGAAACTATTAAATGCTACTTTATTTACTATGATGGTAAGGTATTTCACAAACAAGATTACATAGACAATATTGGACTAATGTTTGAGCCATTTATTCAAGATGGTGAAGAAATTGTTCCAGCGTTACCAGTTTATTGAAAAAAAATACTATAACGTATAGTTTGGCACGGTTTTTGCAGTATGGATAACGTGAAGGAAATATACGAATACAACCGTTTAGACCGTAAATATGTTCTCATGATAGGTGAGGATGGTTCTGTCAAGTTGACAGACTACAGTAAGACGGATGGTGTTGAAATGCACAAACCAACTATTGTAGACATTGCTGGAGGGAAGGGATGTAAGAGAATTGAATATGGTATTAATCCAACCGCAGGTAGGTCTTCAATTCCATTCAAGAACTGGGGAGACGGTGAGTTGGATAAACATTGGACACAGATAAAGTAATGGAGAAAAGAGTAAGAGAAATATATGAGGGTGACTGTGTTATGAAAGACGCAAAATACCTTTTACTAATATACGACGATGGGAGTTTAAAGTTAACATGGTACTGTGGTGAGAGGATTGTTGAGGAAAAGAATCCTACGCTTAGAGCAGCAGGTAGTGGTCTCAGACTGGAGTACGGGGAAGGGGATGTAAAATCTTCAATGCCGTTTACCAAATATGCTGACGGAACTCTCGACGATAAATGGGTGAAAATAAAATAACTTTGACATAAAAATTGTAGAAAATGGGAAAAATTATTGGAATTGACCTTGGAACATCAAACTCATGTGTTTCGGTGTATGAAGGAAACGAGCCAACTGTTATTGTGAACAGTGAAGGTAAGCGCACAACCCCATCAGTAGTGGGTTTTGCTGAAAATGGTGAACGTAAGATTGGTGAGCCTGCTAAGAGACAGGCTATTACCAACCCTAAGAACACCGTTTACTCAATCAAGCGTTTCATGGGTGAGACATATGAGCAGTCTAAGAAGGAAGCTGAGCGTGTTCCTTTCGAGGTTGTGAATGAGGGTGGTTACCCACGTGTGAATATTGATGGACGTAAATTCACTCCACAGGAAATTTCAGCAATGATTCTCCAGAAGATGAAGAAGACTGCTGAGGACTACCTTGGACATGAGGTTACAGAAGCTGTTATTACTGTTCCTGCTTACTTCTCTGACTCACAACGTCAAGCAACTAAGGAGGCTGGACAGATTGCTGGTCTGGACGTTAAGCGTATTGTTAACGAGCCTACAGCTGCTGCTCTTGCCTATGGTATTGACAAGGCTGACAAGGACATGAAGATTGCCGTATTCGACGCTGGTGGTGGTACGTTCGATATCTCCATCCTGGAGTTCGGTGGTGGTGTCTTTGAGGTACTTTCTACCAATGGTGATACTCACCTGGGTGGTGATGACTTCGACCAGGTAATCATCGACTGGTTGGTACAGGAGTTCAAGAACGATGAGGGTGCTGACCTTACGACTGACCCAATGGCTATGCAGCGTCTTAAGGAAGCTGCTGAGAAGGCTAAGTGCGAGCTTTCAGTAACCAATAGCACTGAGATTAACCTGCCTTACATCATGCCTGTGAACGGAACTCCTAAGCACATGGTGAAGGAAATTACTCGTGCTAAGTTTGAGCAGTTGTCAGATAGTTTGCTTAAGCGCCATATCGAGCCTTGTAAGAAGGCACTGGAGGACGCTAAGCTGACAGCAGCGGATATTGATGAGGTTATCCTTGTCGGTGGTTCTACACGTATTCCTGCATTGCAGCAGATTGTAAAGGATGTATTTGGACGTGAGCCATCCAAGGCTGTAAACCCAGACGAGGCAGTATCTATTGGTGCTTGCGTGCAAGGTGCTGTCCTTAACAAGGAAGGAGGAGTGGGAGATATCGTACTGCTTGACGTTACTCCATTGACACTGGGTATTGAGACAATGGGTGGTGTGATGACCAAGCTGATTGATGCTAACACCACTATTCCTTGCAAGAAGAGCGAGGTGTTCTCTACCGCAGCTGACAATCAGACTGAGGTAACTATCCATGTGCTCCAGGGTGAGCGTCCTATGGCTTCTCAGAATAAGAGTATCGGTAAGTTCAACCTTACTGGTATTATGCCAGCTCGTCGTGGTATTCCTCAGATTGAGGTATCATTTGACATCGATGCCAACGGCATCCTCAAGGTTACTGCCAAGGATAAAGCTACTGGCAAGGAGCAGGCTATCCGTATTGAGGCTTCATCTGGACTTAGTAAGGAGGAGATTGAGCGCATGAAAGCTGAGGCTGAGAAGAATGCAGAGGCTGACAAGAAGGAACGTGAGGTTGCTGATGCAATCAACAAGGGTGACCAGCTTATTTTCGCCCAGGAGAAGCTTATTGAGGAGCAGAAGGACAACATTACCTCTGACGAGAAAACGAAGCTTGACGGGCTTGTAAATAGCCTTAGAGACGCTGTAGCTGCCAAGGATGTGAACAAGATTAATGAGATTGAGAAGTCCATCAACGATACATGGAACGAGGTATCTCAGAGAGTCTATGCTTCACAGCAAACGCAGCAGACTTCACAGCAGGCATCTGACGAGGCAGCAGCATCAGAACCAGCCCAGGAGCAGCCTAATGTGCAGGATGCAGAGTTTGAGGAAGTTTCATAAGTCATGAAAAGAGACTCTTTCTATTTTGCACAGTTCAATTTCCATTGCCCTCATTGTGGTGGTAGTTTTCGTGGAGAGGTTCATAAAGCACCGCCATATCGCAATGGGCATAGGGAGGTTTCAACAAACTGCCCACATTGTAGTGCAGTTGTAACAAAAGAAGTTACTAGTGTTTAAATGACTTGGCAAGGTTGATACATATTTCATTAATAAGTCTGAGGAATTTCCCAACGATTCCTCAGATTTTTGTAGTTTTGTTTTATGAGTGAAGAAGACGTTTTTGCTATAAAAGATATATTACAGAATAGAATTGGGACTAATAAAATTGTTTTTAGAGACAAGAACGGTAAATTAGACCCTATTGTTTTTGACAATATTAGTATTGTTGGTTTATTCATTAGTGGTGGTGGAATATTATGGCTAGTGGATGATACTGAGGTTAAGCATGATATGTTTGGTGACATAAGACCTTGGTATTTTCATGACAAATACTATGCTTTAACGTTTCCGCATGACTGTGAACAGAAATTACTTGAAAAACTTGGAATTTAAAAATAAAATATATATCTTTGCACTAAAATTATAACTTTTTCATAATATGAGAAAAGATTACTACAATATTCTTGGTGTCAGCAAGGATGCATCAAAGGATGATATTAAGAAGGCTTTTAGAAAACTTAGTATCAAGTATCATCCAGACCGTAACCAAGGTGATAAGAAAGCCGAGGAGAAGTTCAAGGAGGTGGCTGAGGCTTATGAGGTTCTTGGTGATGATGAGAAGCGTAAGCAATATGATAATCCAGCATCTAATTTTGACTTCAAAACCAGTGGCGGTCCAGACTTCGGTGGTATGAACATTGATGAGATACTGAGACATTTTGGTGGATTCGGTGGTTTTGGTGGATTTGATTTTGGTGGTGAGAGAAAACCGAAACAGGTGGTAGGTAGTAGCATACAAATCACTTTTAAACTCACACTGAAAGAATTATTTGATGGTGTTACCAAGAAGATTAAGTATAACCGTTATGAGCTTTGCGGTGAGTGTAACGGAACTGGTATGACATCTGAGAGCAAAAAAAGAACTTGTAAGTCATGCGGTGGAACTGGTAATGTGTTCTCATCTAATGGATTTATGAGTATGACAAGCACTTGCCCTCAATGCGGTGGTAAAGGGCATATTATCGAGAATCCATGCAAGAAATGTAACGGTCACGGTATTGTATTAACATCAAAGGAGGTTGAACTGAAGTTTAACAGAGGGAGTTTTCATGGACAGGTATACCAGTTTGCAGGATTGGGAAATTTCCCACCTCATGGAAATGGCTCTCCAGGAAATTTGATTGTTAACATCGCACAGATTCCAGATGAAAGATTTGACAGGGTGGGTGAAGACCTTTTCTTCACCCTAGAAATACCAGTGTTGAAGGGTATAATAGGCGGTGAAACGACTGTCGAAACAATTGATGGAAAAATTATAACGGCTAAAATACCACGGGGTACTGAGGATGGCACACAACTCAGATTCAAGGGTTATGGTATGCCAAAATTCAACACAAACAATAGGGGCAATATGATAGGAGTTGTGAAACTCGTAATGCCAAAAGCAATAACAGAAGACGAAAGAAAACTATTGGAAGAACTTTGCGAAAAGGATAATTTTAAGTAACAATAATTTATGGAAAGAGAAAGAAGTTTCACACGCTACGTGAAGAGCGAGAATACGTTTCAACCCATAGGAGAGACGAGGGACGTTCTTCCATCTGGCTTCTATGAGCCAGTTTACGATTCTTATCATGGAAAGGCATTCTTCAGCAGGAAGGAAATCATAATGCCTAAGTTGTATATCCTACCAAATGATATCCAGACAACGATTCTTGATGACATCAAGAGATTCTGGGAATCAGAGGATAGGTACAGACAGTTTGGTAATGTTTATAAGAGGAACATACTCTTGTATTCATTGCCTGGTAATGGCAAAACATCACTTATTAATATTCTGGCACATAAGCTAATAGAAGAATACGATGGTGTTGTTATATTCATTGATAACACGCAGGCACTCAGTTCGTATCATGTGTGCATGGAGCGACTGAGGGATATTGAGCCTAACAGGAAGATTGTAACAATCATTGAGGATTTCGAACGTCTGTCAAAGGATGACCACTATACAGCCATGCTGTTGCAGTTGCTTGATGGTAATACACAGTTTGATAATGTTGTTACTATTGCAACAACTAACTATCCGCAGATACTTGAGAAGAGATTTACTTGTAGACCAAGCAGATTCAACCTCGTTATCGAGTATAAGAAACCTACTGAGGATGTGAGGAGAGCTTACATCACTATGAAGTTAAAGGATGCTGGACTGGATGTTGAGGATGAGACAATTAAGAAGGACATAGAGAGGTATACTGTAAAGACTGAAGGATTCACGTTTGACTTCTTGAAAGAAGTGATACAGGGTATTTACGTAGACCAGATACCAGAGGTGACACTGTTTGACAGACTCAATGAGATTATCAAGAAGAATGGTAGGATTACTGTTACTGAGGAAGAGACAAAGCAGATTGGCTTCTCTACTGGTGCAACACTATCAAACTCTGTCACAGAACCAACAGACCCAATAGGGGTTGAAGAAGCCGATGAAGTGTCTGAGGATTGGGCTGTAAAACCAGCTAAACAACGAGCAGCAAACTTAAAAATTAAAGGATTTTATACACCTATTGCGAAAGAAATGGGTATAGGAGAGGAAGATGCTAAAAACGATTAAGGACGTAGACCTTTTCGAACATGTTAAGGAATATGACGTGGTGCTGATAGGAACTAATACCTATTGCACCATGTCTCAAGGTATACAGTTGAAGGTTATGCTCAACTACCATTACGTACAAGAGAAGAATATGGAAACCAAGTATGGAGACCCAGAGAAGCTTGGTACTATTCTAGAATGTACGGCAGATGGAGAGCCAACCTTCTGTCTGTGTTTTATCACGGCTGGTTATAATTTCAGACCAGACCTCCAAAAAGACTACTTATCCTATGAATCTCTTGAGAAATGCCTCAAACTTATTAATATTTTATATAAAGGGAAACGAGTTGCTTGTCCCTTACTTGGTAATAGCAGGTTCGATGGTAATGGTGATAAGAATAGAATATTAGACATATTCACTAATACTATAACGGATGTTGACCTAGACATCTATGACTACCATCAGAAGAGTAGGGCAGAGGAAATGAAGGAGATTAGAGAGAAGGAGCTTGAGGTTAAAGCTAAAGACAGGAAAGCGTACTACGAAATGGTTGCTAAGAGAAAGAAAGAAGCTGAGGAAAGATTTAAGAAAAACGGACATAGAAGATATTAGATATATGGTAATACATTTACATTTAACTGAAGACCACTTGAAGCTGGTCAAATTCCTCAACATTGAGGATAAGGATGACGATATAATCGCCATTAACAAGAACGTCATGCTGACGTTGCAGACACACATTCTGGATGATGTGGCTACAGTCCTTGGATATAGGGACAAGGCAATAAAAGGTACAGAGGAAGACCCAGATGGTGCTGCATATCCAGATGATGTGGAGAAATATCTACTGGATACCTATCATTATGTATCAGACAATCTATATTACATAGAGACACTTATTCACCAGAGGTGTACACAAGGTGTAGTACCTGGTCATTATAAGGCCTTAGACAGAGACTTGTTATGGGAATATGTAGAGGGTTAACAAAAATTAAGGATATTATTTTGGTTATGTCAGATAAATTCTGTAACTTTGCACCCGATAATGACTACGAAGACCCAGTTGGGGCGTTGGCTACTGATGTGGGTAAGAACATCCCAGTACTTGAGGGTGAAGATGCTGAACGTTTTATCCTCATGATGGAAGAAAACGAGAGGAAGGCAGCTGAGCGTGCTAAACTCCCCCCAACGAAGGAGGAAATAGAGAGGAGACTAAGCTGCGCTAAGATTATGTATGACTTTCAGAAAAGACAACTTGAAGAATTAGAACAAGAAATAAAAAGGCTAGAAAAATTAAATGCTGAAACCGAAGAAAAATGATTTGACCCAGAGGTTTAGGGTTAATGATGAGATTCGTTTCTCTGGTGACGTTAGAATCGTAGGTGAGGGTATCGAATCAAAGGTGGTCTCAATTAACGAGGCACGTAGAATTGCCGAGAGTATGGAATTAGACCTTGTGGAAATACAGGGTAGACTAGAGATTCCAGTTCTTAGGATATGTAACTACGAAAAGATGCTATATGAGATTAAGAAAATCGCAAAGAAGGCTAAACAAAATGCGAAACCTCTTAAAGAGATACAACTTAGCGTTAACATTGCTAAGCATGACCTCGAAACAAAGGTTAATAACGCAAGAAAGTTTATTGAGGAAGGCAGCAGAGTTAAAGTGGTACTTACCATGAAGGGCAGAGAACTGTCAAGACGTGAGGAGAACAAGAGGTCTATACTGGAGTTTATCGTCATGCTTGAAGACGTTGCTGTTCCAGAGGCAGCACCACGTGATGAGAACAATAAGACCACTGTCATATTGAAAAAAAAGAATTAACAATGTTACAAACAATAAAGGAATAAGAAAGAATGGCTTTAGTAGTAAATTTGAAACAGACTGACACTGGTCTTGTTTGCCGTAGTGAAAACACCAAACGTTTCTACAACGACATCAGAAAGTACGATGTTCCAGACAAGGAAGAGGAAATCAAGATGTTCGCTGAATTTGCCAAGTACAGGAATCTACTGAATGAGGCAAAGGAGAATCATGATTTGGAGGCTATTAAGAGATACGAACCTAAGATGATTAAGGCTCGTGGTCTTATTATTGCCGCAAACCAGAGACTTTGTGTTGCAGCAGCGAAGAACTGGGCAACCACAGACACATTGATGGACTACGTGAACGAGGCTAACATAGGTCTTGCAGAAGCTGTAGATAAGTTCGACCATACGAGGGGATTTAAGTTCGCCAGTTATGCTATGTGGTATGTGAAGAGAGCTATCGAAGAGTATCATCACAACGTCAAGCCAATAGTCCACAGAACCAACAACTCTAAGACATGGAGTATTGTTTCTAAGGCATCAAGCGAATTTATGCAGGAGAACGAGCGTAACCCTAGCGCAGAGGAACTGTTGGATATTGTCAATAAGAAGCTCAAGAAGGGTATCAAAGACAAGAATGACCTGCTTAACCTGCATGTTACGATGGTTGATGACTACTCTCCATCTGACGAGGAATCAACTGTAGGGTTTGCTGACCTCATGGATTACAACCGTGCAAGTTCCTCAGCCAATGACTATGAGGCTAAGTCTGAGAGTGATTTCCAGAAGACTATGGTTTCCTCGCTATTAGAGATACTAACACCACGTGAGCAGAAAGTTATTCAGATGCGCTTTGGTCTTATCGAGGTTAACGGCATTAAGAGGGAGTTTGAACTTTCTGAGGTGGCACTAGAACTTGGTTTGACATCTGAGAGAATCAGACAAATGGAGACTGCCATACTCGCAAAGCTGAAAAGAGAATATGAAGAGAGAATCTTCTCCTCCAAGTAAAAAAATAATGGACTACTACCACGTGTAATAGTCCATTTTTATTTGTTATGCCTTAACAGCCACCTGTCCACTTGAAATCATATCCTCAAGTTTCTGTGCAACCCTACTGGTCATAGGTCTCTCACCATTAAGTATCTTTCTAAGCTGTGACTGAGCACCCTCGTCAGTATGGTCTGGGAATATTTCCCTTGCAACTGCTGCAATATCTGTTTTCTCTGGGTCGATTCTGTCTGCAAGCTGTCTATAGTCACCAGCTGCAACGTCTCTGTTCTTCTCCTTATATCTTGTGAAGTTATATCTTTCACTACCTCCACCCTTCTTTTTACGCATTCTGTATTCAGCTTCTTTTTTCTTTTTAAGCTTTTCCTTGTACTTCTTTACTGCAAGGTCATGTGCTTCTTTATCGCTGAAACCTTTATTCTGGTATTTAAGCTGTAACCTTCTGATGTTCTTATAGTGCTTCTCTTCCTCTGGGTTCTTATACACCCTTTCAGAGAGAATAGTCTTTTCCACTTCTTCACGTATGATTTGTGCTATATAATCCATAATATTTTAGTTAATAAACGTTATAATATACCTATAAATACATTTTTTTCTGAAAAAAGTTCTCTAATTATTTGGAATTAAAGAAAAAAATATATATCTTTGCACCACGATTCAAAAAAGTGAGAAAATATGAACACAAGAACAAGAACACAGACAACGAATAGGTTCGTTGAGACAGTAGGGTTTAGAGCAACAACCCTTACAGAGAATGGAGCAGTTACTAACGTTACTACTGGTAGCCAGATAGTTGACCAGTTCGGTAAGGCAGGTAACTTCAGAGGTCGTCCTATCGCAGATGTGTTCACTGACCAGGCAAGAATCTGGGAGGAGAACGCTGAGGCAGCTCTCCGTTTCCCATTCTACCTTCGTATGGTTACACGTAAGGTGAAGGTTAACAAGGAGAACGAGACTGACAAGGTTCAGAACGGACAGGGTGCTCGTGATGAGTCATTCAAGCGTTTTCTTTGGATTGCCAAGGAACACCCATCAACCTTCTACAACAACGTATGGGCATTGCCTATTGTTGGTTCATGGAAGGACATTTGGACAATGTTGTTCTACGACATTCACGAGGGTACGAATGCGCTGAATCATGAGGCGATGTTCGAAATCATTGCACAGGGTTTGCTTTGCGATACCCATGTTGACCTGGTGAAGAAATATATGCCTCGTATCAAGAGCGAGAGTAAGTGCAAGACTGAGTGGACTAAGACAACTAACAAGTTGGCTAAGGAGTTCGCTAACTTCATGAACCTGTCCTACAAGGAGTACAACAAGCTGAAGACCAGCGGTAACGCACATGACTTCCAGAAGCTTATCTGTTCACGTAACTACGGTGAGTTGAACTGGAATCATATCCCAGGTCGTGCTCTGAATCTACTTGTAACCAGCAAGTTCCTTTCAAACCACAATTTGAAGGACGCTTACACCAAGTGGATAATGGGTAAGCCTGTGGCAAAGTTTACTGGATACGTCTTCGAGCTTGCCAAGAAGCTTCGTGATGCTGGTGTCTACAGAGGATATGCTCACAAGGCATTGTCTCCAGAGGTCAAGCACACTATCGATGCTCAGTTTATGGGCTTGGTAGAACAGGCACGTAAAAACGGTAAGATTACAGGTAACGTATGGTGCGCACTTGATACCAGCGGTTCAATGAGTACACGTGTGAATGGTCTGAATGACGTATCTTGTAGTGACGTTGCCAACTCTTTGGCAATCTTCTTCAGTGAACTTAACACTGGAGCGTTCCACAACAAGATTATCATGTTCGACAACAAGTCATACCCATACGACCTCAAGGGTGATTCATTCTGCGACAAGGTGATGACACTACCAGGTGTTCCTTGTGGAGGTACTAACTTCCAGTCAATCGTAGAGGAGATTGTGAAGATTCGTAAGGAGCATCCAGAGATTCCTCTGGAGGACTACCCAAAGACCATCCTTGTGGTATCAGATATGCAGTTCAATCCTGCTGGTGGTGGCTACTATTCACGTCAGCGTACTGAGCCAACCAACTACGAGTACTCAAAGAAGACACTCAAGACTGTCTTCCCAGATGAGTTCGTTGAGAGTATGTCGTTCATCTGGTGGGACGTAGCTGCAAGATACGGTAACACTCACTACGAGGGTGACTGCAACACTCCAGGTTGTTACTTCTTCTCTGGCTTCGATGGTAGTATTATATCGATGCTGCTTAACGAAGAGGCGGTGAAGGATGAGGTAACTGGTGAGGTTCGTAAGCCTACAGCCGAGGAGCTGGTAATGAAGGCTCTGTCACAGGAGATTCTGAATTACATCAAGCTCTGAAGAAATAAAAGGTGCTAGTTAACGCTAGCACTTTTTTTGTTAAATAGAGTTAAGTAATTTTGATAATTCGCTTATTTTTTATATCTTTGCAGAAAAGATATTAATTATGAAGGAATTTGTAAGATTGTTTAATTCATCAGCCCTGGCTGGTATTTGTATCGCTATGGGTGGTACTGCGTTTATGAAGGTAGGGGGTCTGTGGGGCGCTATACTCTTCTCATTTGGACTCATTACCGTAGTTCACTATGCTTTCAAACTTTATACTGGTACTGCTGGTTTCTTCAAGCCAGACAGTGTAAAGGAGTGGATAGAGCTGCTAGTTATCATTTTCGGTAACGCCATTGGTTGTGGACTCATGTCAATCCTCCTATGGAGTACTTCCCCAGAACTGATAGAAGCATCAAGTCAGATTCTACATAAAAGATTAGATGCTGGTGCATTTAACTGTTTCCTTGCCGCAATCTGTTGCGGATTTATTATGACAACAGCGGTGCATTTTGCTAGAAAGAGACACTTCCTACCATTGCTATTCGGTGTACCTTTATTCATTATGTGTGGATTCACACACAGTATAGCCGATGCATTCTATTTCCTATGTAGTAAGGAGTTTATAAGTGGAAGTGTTATTGCTATATGGATAGCTGAGATTCTTGGAAACTTCGTAGGTTGTAACCTGTACAGGATGGTAATTCCTAAACAGCCAGGTTAAAGCTTGTTAAATAATTTGGAAATATAATTTTTTTAATATATCTTTGCATCCGTAATGACCAGGGAAGAAATAATTCTTAGGACAATTATGTATTTTTTCAAAAAAAGTAAGAATAAGAGTAAGGGAAAAAGCAGCAGTAGGAAGAAGGGTGGAAACCCGAACTCCAGGCAGAAGAGGAAAGCTAGGATGGAAAGTATAACAGAGACACAGAGGCTTTCCATCGTTAATGCTGTCCTAAGTAAAAGAAGGCTGCTAGTATATACGGATAGTTTATAACATTATATAAGATAATATGAATCCATTACTTAAAGAATTGAAAGAGAGAGGACTTATTGCAAGTCTCTCTGGCAACCTCGAAGAGTTGCTCAGTAAGCCAACTGTATTTTATGTAGGTACTGACCCCACAGCGGACAGCCTACACCTTGGACATTTGCTGGCATTTACAACTGCCAAGCTTCTTCAGTCCTATGGCCATAAGCCTATCGTTCTGTTGGGAGGTGCTACGGCTTTCATTGGAGACCCATCGTTTAAGTCAGAAGAGCGCAAGCTTCTGAGTGCTGAAGTAGTCGAGCATAACATCGAGGGTATCCGCAAACAGGTGAGTAGACTGCTTCACTTTGATAACAACGACCCAAAGGCTGCTATTCTGGTTAATAACTACGATTGGATGAAGAATTTCTCTTTCATCGATTTCGCACGTGAGGTTGGTAAGTGTATCACCGTTAACTACATGATGGCAAAGGACTCTGTAAAGAAGCGTCTTGAGCGTGAGGGTAGTGGTATGTCATTCACTGAGTTTACCTATCAGTTGTTACAGGGTTACGATTTCGTCGAGTTGTACCAGAACTATGACTGTAAGCTACAGATTGGTGGTAGTGACCAGTATGGAAACGGTACTACTGGTATTGAACTGATACACAAGATGCTTGGAAAGGACGATGCTTGTATGTTGACATGGCCTTTGGTAACTAAGGCTGATGGCACAAAGTTCGGTAAGTCAGAGAAGGGTAATATCTGGCTTGACCCAGAGAAGACGAGTCCATACGAGTTCTTCCAGTTCTGGATGAATCAGTCTGACGAAGACTCAGAGCGTTTCATAAAGCTGTTCACCCTCATCCCTCTTGAAAACATCAAGACTATTATTGAGCAGCATCGTGAGAACCCAAGCAAACGTTACTTGCAGACTGTACTTGCTGAATACATGACTGAAATGATTCATGGTCATGATGCAGTGCTTGGTGTGAAACAGGCTACTGCATTCCTGTTTGGCGGTATTGGCCTTGACGAAATGGATATTAACGGATGGAAGTTCGTTGAGTCAGAGGTTGCTACTGTTGAGATACCAAAGGAACAGCTTGCCAGTGGTGTGACTGTTATCGACCTTGCAACCATGCATGACAAAGTGCCTTCAAAGTCCGAGGCTCGTAAGCTTATCAAGGCTAACGGTTTCTCCATCAACAGGGAGAAGGTTACCGACGAGAAGGTAGTTGTTGATGCTGGTAGTCTAATCAACGGCAAGTATCTACTTCTCCAAAAGGGTAAGAAAGATTATACGCTAATTGTGGCTAAATCCTAAACAATATATATCATGGCAACTAGGAGTTGTATTATCGTAAAAGTTAGAAATTCTGATGTTGGGTCAACACAAAGATATTCTGACGAGAAGTCTAAGTCTCCAGCCAGTGATTGGGGTGGAGAAGCTTCTAATGACAAGTGTGAAGACGTGAAGATTGAGAAACCTTTCATTGGTGTATATTGCCATTGGAATGGTTATCCTAGCGGTGTTGGAGAGTCTCTTAAGTCTTTTGCGGACACCTATGAGAGGGCATTGAACCTTGTGTTAGGCGGTGATATGAGCAGCGTTGATAACGATGGCTTTACTCACTACGCAAACAGAGAAGGTGAAGTGTGGGAGCATATAGCGCCAAAACAGGGAGACACTGCAATCGATGTAAATTCACAGATTGATGAGGACTACGCCTATGTTTTCGAAGAGAATAAGGGTGGATGGTTTCTTCTCAACAAGAAGACTGGAGAATTGGAAGAGTATTAAATGATGTTAAAAAACGGGGTAACTTTTGGCTATTCCGTTTTTTTTCTGTATCTTTGCACTCAAAATTACGATAATATGAAGAAAATTTGCTTACTTAATTGCTTTGGTGATATAATTAATGGTATTCGCTTAGACAGCGGTGCTGCTACTGCTGGTAGCTATTCAGTTCCTAGTGTTATGGATTTAAGCGTACAGCATAGGAGTGAGATAGTAGTGAAGATTAAGAATATCAATTTACTACCACATGAGAAAGTAAAGTTTACGGAGTTGAAGAAATTAAAGTAAAACAAATAATAAATTAGGTATTATGATAGAGACTTATCGTACAGCACCTTTAAACTATGGTGAGGTGTTTAACAACTTGATTGAGGGAATCGTCGAGTATGTAGCCAACAACAACATTAAGTGTCTTGTCCTTGGTATTAGCGGTGGTATTGATTCTACTGTGTGCGCAGCATTGTGCAACAAGGCAATCGTTAGATTCAAGGCTAAGTATCCTGGTATTGACAGCCCTACGTTGGCTGGTTTCAGTCTTCCATGTTCAACCAACAAGGAGGATGAGGTTAGTGCTGCATCATTGGTCGGTAAAGAGTTCTGCACCACTTTCGACGAGATAAACCTTGAGGATGTCTACGAGACTGTAGAGGATTTCTGTAAGGGAACTATCCATAACATAGATGCCACGCCAATATCAAGAGGGAACATCAAGGCTCGTCTGCGTATGCTTACGCTGTATGACATCGCTTCTAGGACACGTGGTCTGGTGGTGGACACTGACAACCTCACAGAGCACTTCCTTGGCTTCTGGACTCTTCATGGTGATGACGGTGATTTCAATCCAATCGGTGGTTTGTGGAAGCACGAGGTGTACGACCTAGCTAAGTGGATGAAGGAGAATGTGTTCAAGGATTCCAAGGCACTTGAGGCATCCATTGCACTTATGCCTACCGATGGTAACGGTGTGAAGGAAGGTGGAGACCTTGCTCAGATTGCCCCAGGAAAGACCTACGACGATGTGGATGAAATCTTACATGCCTGGGTTGGTTTGGACTCTAGAATCAAACCAACTGTTGTGACAAGTGACTACGAGCATGGTGTGTTCAAGGGTCTGTGCCAGAAGCATGGTAAGGATACTGTGGAAATGGTCATAGAGCGTTGTATCAAGTCTGAGTACAAGCGCAAGCAGCGTCCTCTGGTCATTGACATTTTCAATGGAAATATTACCGAGAAAAACGGTAAACTGTTATAAGGAATGTTCATTTCTAAATAATTGTTAAAAATCTGGGATTACTTTGGTTATCTCAGATTTTTTCTGTAACTTTGCGCCATAAATTAAATAAAAAGTAAGACTATGGATTTTTTGATTGTATTGACAGTATGTCTATTAATTTTTCTGGTACTATGTTTACTGGAAAGACGAAAAGAGAAGAAGGATTTCGGTAAGAAGGTTACCAAGTGTATGGAAGACGTAAAGAAGTATGCTAGGAAATTTAACTCTTCAATGTCGCACCTTAATGACATCAAGGATGCAGTCCATGAACTTGCTAGGTCTAATAAGTTGAAGTATCTGAAGCCATTTGAGGCATATAATATACCAACTAAGAACTACTACTTTAATTGTTTGTTCTACCTTCTTACGACAGAAAATCTTGAGTATCGGATTGTCATAACGAAGAGTCCATTATACAAGGAGGATAATACGAAAAAGGTAAAGTTACTTCTAGAGCATTCAATGACACTGGAAGAGTTCGATAAGTTTGTAGATGAATGCAAGGAAGAAAACTATAAGGCTGGGCTTGAGAGATACAGGCGTGAACAGATTGACAGCATTCTTAATAAGGCTATAAAATAACAAGTATATTAATGACTAATTTCGATTAGAATATGAAAAAGTATTATGATTTTATTATCTCTATACCAGCACTTGGTATAAGAAAGGGCGACATTGTATACAAGGAGGATAAGGTATTCAAGTTTGAGAAGAATGGTTGTGAAGTGCCAAGTTACATTAAGATGGATGCCACCACTATTTCTGAGCACCCTTATCTGAGAAAGTATGATAATGGAACTCCTGTAGTACCTAATGCAGGTGCTCTTTCTTCCAAGTTTCCAGGTGGACTGTATGTCATTACTGACTTTCTGGTGAAGGATAACAGATATGCCATTACATCTGTAAATGATAAGTCCAAGGTTGCTTATGTTTCTGATAAGAAATTCAAACTTGCTGACATCTATTACTTCCTTGATTCGAAGGGAAAAATTCAAATGTCATATACTGGTAAAGATGCAGAGGCTGATGAGTGGAGAAAGGTCAGTCATAACATGTTCAAATCCAAGGAGGATGCTGACAGTTATAAGAACGAAATTATTGCTAAGTGGGTAACTTGTATTGGATAAAGCCATGAGGGTAAAGGATAAAATTGAAAAATACATTGACAAACTGGTAAAACAGTATCCAGTTGTTTGCACAATTGTAGAAGCTAGTAAATCACGCTACTATAACGTTAATGGTAGGGTCTTGAGAATATCAGACCACATCGGTGCTAACAGCAGTGGTGTTATGTCGATTATAATCCCAGGATTTTCCTCTGGAGGCAATTATATCCTTCATGCACACACATCTGGTCAGTTATCTATTATACCATACGAGAGTGTTAAGGAAGTAGTTCGCTCATTTTTCTTTATATCATCCATGATGAATGAGATTGTTCAGAACACATTCAAGTGGGAGTCTGAGAAGTGCGAAACTTTCAATACAAACGAGGAAATTAAGAAATTGAAAGCTCAGAATAAAAAGCTTGAAAACTATAAGAAAAAAATGGTTAAAGCTACAAAGGGAAAAGCTGACAAGAATCTTATCATGGGTATTGAAAGAGCTAAATTTGATGATAAACATCTTGATATTATCGATGCTATCTTGGATAAAATGAAACGAACAGGAGTTTTAAACGAAGAATAATTATGTTAGAATTAAAAGGACAGTATTGTAAGGACTTAAAGGTCTTTACCGACAACGTTGAGGAGACTGCGTTGTCAACGATATATCGCATTGCTGATTGTATTGCGTTCAAGGACAGGAAAATACGAATCATGCCAGACTGTCACGATGGTAAGGGCATTGTAGTTGGCTTCTCATGCCCTGTTAATATAGATAAAGACCACGTGAACCCAGAGCACGTTGGATGTGATATCGGGTGTACTATCTCTGCTACCTTCTTCGATAAGCCTATTATCGACGATAATATGAAGGAGTTCGAGCACAAGATTCGCAAGGAGATACCTTTCGGTTTCTCAATTAACGACAAGTCTAAGATTGAATGGAAGCGTATCACCAAGGCTGTTAACGCAGCTATGGACAGGTTATGCTCATTGTATCCTCAGTTCTCAGAATATGCTATTCGTTTTGGAAACGAAATGGATTTGGAGAAGTGGTGTACCAGGGTACGTATTGACTATGGTGACTTCATTAAGGCTATCGGCTCTGTAGGTGGTGGTAACCATTTCCTTGAGTATGATGTCAACGAGGAGTTGGGTAAGTATTGCGTATGCGTACACTGCGGCTCACGTAAGCTTGGTTTGGCTGTATTCAATTACTGGAACAAGATTGCCAAGAGCATGACTGTTTCCAGGGAAGAAATGAAGATGCTTGAGAATAACGTCAAGGCTAAGAACACCGATAAATCAAAGATGAAGGAAGAGCTAAAGGCTGCAAGGGAGGAATATCTCTCTCACAGGATTCCAGGTTACCTCTCTGGAGAACACCTTATGGGATACTTAGTAGATGTACTCATTGCCCAGACCTATGCACAGCTGAATCACGAGGTAATTAACGAGCAGGTCGTTGAGATATATAGGAAGATGTCTGGAGGTGGAAAACCAGTTGACTTCATCAGTACTACGCACAACTATATTGATTACGACTTCAAGGCGTTGATGGGTGCTCCAAACATGATGATTCGTAAGGGTTCTATCCGTGCTTACGAGGGTGAGAGGGTGATTATTCCATTCAACATGAGGGATGGTATCTCTATCTGCACAGGTAAGTCAAATCCAGACTGGAACTTTACAGCACCACACGGTGCTGGACGCATTATGTCACGTTCAAAGGCTTTCGAGAACCTGGATGCTGAGGAGTTTAAGAAACAGATGGCTGATGCTGGCATCTATACCACCACTGCCGATGAGAAGACTCTTGATGAAGCACCAGATGCTTATAAGCCAATGGCAGAAATTGTAAAGCTTATTGAGCCAACTGTTAACATCGAGTTCTTCATGAAGCCAAAGATGAATATCAAGGCACAGGAAGATAAGATTAAGTTCTTTTAAATTGTGCGACGTATGATTACAATCGATATTTTCAGCAAGAAAACTCTTAAAGGTAAAACTATCTATAGAGTCTTTAGGGTTGGACATGAAATACCAGCAACTGTTAATGTACGTGTGTACACCAATTGTGAGGTTACTGGCTTATCTTATAGTGGAGGCTATTTCAAATACAACATATTTGGAACAGACGAAGATGGTAATAGGGTATTTTTCATGGGGTTTGGTGCAAGAACGGATAAACCTTCTCACGATATAGAAGAACTATTCCTTTCAAAGGATGAAGCAGTTGCAAAGAGAGAAGAAATCCTTGACCAGATAGAGAAAGAGATAGAGGATTATACAGCAGCCAGTAGGGATAAAATCAAGGCATCAAAGGCGATACTTGGGGATGCCAGAAGAAATAATCCACTGGTTAGTGAGAAGGAATTACTTGAACTTGTAACATCTGCTGCTGAATAAAGAAAAAAAAAATGAGGACCAACCGAGTCCTCATTTTTTTGCTATTAGTTTATCGTACAGGAATTTCGTGAAATATGGCCTTATTGGAGCACCATAATATTCCTTAGCAAGTTCACGCTTCCTTTTAAGTGTCAGTTTCTCAAATTCTTTCCACTGGTATGTTGCACCGTGCATGCAGTAGTCCCAATTATCTTGATTGAGGTATGCCTCTATTTCAATTGGTATAAACTTGTATGCGGCATGGAATTTAATGAATATAAGAGGGATATTGCGAACCCATTCCCATGCATACCTTAGGTAGAAGAAGAACCATGAATCATGTGTTGATTCAGCCTGCCTTACGTGAATGGTTTCATGAGATTCCAGCTGACTGTCAATGGTATCAGTTTCATTAATCTTGTCGGCATCCTCTCTTTTGTGACAATAAATGTAACCCTTCCAGGTTAATGCTTTGATATTCGATGGTAGAAACCATGCCTTTCTACCTCTTACTGTAACAAATTTACTTGGTTTCATAATTTTTTTTCAATAAATACTTGTTTTTTTAAAATTTTTAATATATCTTTGCACTGTTAAACAGAAATCTTATGAGTATAGACGATTTAAAGAATGTACTTGGGAATAATAAAGTAACGAAGTATTCTATTACGGCTGCTGAGGTCTCAAATATAATGCAGTACACTAATGTATCTCTAGAACTTGATAGGGGTACTCTTGACTATTATTACTCAATTGACGTACAGAGTTTATTGGATTCAGATATGCCAGTAGCTGACCTTGATGACTTGAAGAAACAGGGTTGGGCTTTTGTCGAAGATGACAAATATCTTATATTATATATTTAATTTATTTTACTAATCTAACAATTTTTTCATCGTATGCTTAATATAGAGCTGATAGGAAGACTTGGTGCTGATTCGGAAATCAGAAACACCAAGAATGGAAAGCAGATGGTATCCTTTAGGGTAGCAACTGATGATTTTAGCGGTGGTGAGAGAACTACCACTTGGGTAAACGTAATGTGGACTGGTGACAGAGCCATCAAGATGCAGGAGCACTTGAAGAAGGGTAGCCACGTAGACGTTCGTGGTGTACTTCGTACATCAATCTACAAGACAAAGAGTGGTGAGAGTGCAATTTCGCACGATGTGTTTGCCGACAGGGTTGATTTCGTATCAAGCGGTTCTGGAACAACACAGTCAAATGATGCAGTGGTATCTACTGGAGCTGACTTCGGTAATCTGAAGAGAGACAACACCGAGCAGGAAGTGTCAGCAGCAAGCACAGCAGCTGATGACTTACCATTCTAAACAAAAGAACTACTCAGAAATGGGTAGTTTTTTTATGACTTTAGTTTTTTTAACATAATATTATAGTCGATAATTTGTTTTTCTCAAAAAGTTTATATATCTTTGCACCACATTTGTTTTTATAACTTTAAAATGATAGAATAATGGCTACAAGAACTAAAAGAGAAAAGCCCATTGTTGACGCTGAGTTCTCAGAGGGTGATGCTACAGAGACTGTAACTACTACTAGGACTAGAAGGGCAAGGAGAACAACTACCCCTGCTCCAAAGCCAAAGGTTAATAGAAGTAGACGTGCTGCTGCTGAGATTGCTGCTGAGGCAGAGGCTGAACTGAACGGAACTGCTGGTGTGCCACAGAAACGTATTGATGATGGCGGTGAGGTCAATATTGACAATATCCCAGCACAGAGACTGGCATATTACAGGGAAATTGCATCTGTCCTTAATGAGAAGGATTTGACTAGTATCTCAAGCTATGGTTCTGATTTGCAACATGCTATGGACACCTATTCTAATGACTTCCTTACGCAGTCGTTTGAGTCACGTTCAAGCATTGAGTCAGCACAGCTTATTTCCAACCTGCTTGCAGAGCTACACGAGGTTAACATTGATGACCTCGAAGCACCTAGTGCAGTCAAAAGATTCCTGCGTAAGATTCCAGGACTTAAGAAGCTTATTATTTCAGTGGAACAGGTGAAGACCAAGTATAACACCATTGAGAAGAACATTGACGGTATCGTTGACAAGCTTAAGGCTACACGCCAGATTGCTATCCGTGATAACAATCTGTTGCAGAAGCAGTTCGAGAATAACTGTGACTATGTAGACCAGCTTGAAGACCTTATTGTGGCAGGTAAGCTGAAGTCTAAGGAGTTGGAAACTTTGCTTGAGAACATGAAGGCAGAGGCTGGACAGTATGAGGATTACCAGATTACCGATATAGAGGAGTACAAGAACTCTCTTGATAAGCGTGTAACTGACCTCATCATGTTGCGCTATGCATTCAAGCAGTCATTGACTCAGATTCGTATCATCCAGCGTACCAACATCATGGATGCTAACAACACTGAGTCTCAGATTGCTATGACAATACCTCTCTGGAAGAACCAGTTGTCACTTGCTGTGGCATTGTACAACCAGAAGCAGAGTATTGAGGTAAGTAACAAGGTTACAGAAACTACCAACGAAATCTTCAGAAAGAACGCTGAGTTGATGAAGGTGCAAGCAATCGAGGTTGCCAAGCAGAACCAGCGCAGTGTGCTTGACATTGAGACACTTCGCAAGACCACACAGGAGCTTCTTGCAACTGTAGAGGGTGTACAGAAAGCTCAGCAGGAGGGTGCTCAGAAGCGTGCCGCAGCAGAGGCAGAGATTGCCAAGTTGGAGAAGGAAATGTCAATGAAGTCCATTGGCATTGGAGACTCCACTCAGAAAATCATTGCCAGAGAGCTACAGGGTAGACGTGACCATGACAGCCTTCTTCAGCTTGACTCGTAATGGCAAGGGTTGGGCATCCGCATATACCAAAACCTACCGCCTCACTTGTTTCACATATTGTAACAAATGAGGAAGGTAGGTTGGTTATGCAATTTGATATTGATGGTAAATTAAATTTTCCGTTAGAACAATTAGTTGACACAACAAACGATATGTATTATCACGGTAGAAGTAATAGGGTCGGTTACCCTATGAGAGAACAGGAGAAAAAAGTAGAAAAAAGGTTCACTATACCTAGTGACCTTTTTGAAGCTATTGATTTCTCTGAAATGGGTATACAGGAGGTAGAGGATAACTACGACTCTATGCCTAAATTCATCATAGGCGAGAAATATGCCCTTAGGACTCCAGGCTGTGATGGATTCGAGGGTACTGAGAAGATATATAAACTTATCGGTTTCGATGACGAGTTCGGTGGTGTCAAGATTGATGCACTGATTGTAAAACAGATTGCAGGAGAAATTGGCAACATCTATACTCTGTCTAAAAACGATTGTGATTATCTTGGTATCGAGTATGAGACTGGGTTGCAGTTGTTTCCGAAGAAACTGTCTTGGATTCACGTAAAGGACGTGGTTGATTTCGACAAGAACAACCTTGTAACAACTCCAACCAGTGATGTTGACAACACGATTAGGCACATAGTGCTTAGACTTGATGGATTCACTGACTACTCTGACGGATATGTGTTATCCCCTAGTGGTAAGCTCATTAAGGAGGAACAGTTTGAGAGGTCTATCATGGTTGAGAGCAACGAGCCAATAGTATATGGTAATGGGTATATTATCCAAGACCACACTCCACTTGATGCTCATATCGTACACCCAAGTGAGTGTATATTTAATCATGGCAACTTTATTTCGTCAGATGATGAGGTATTCATTCACATTAATCTTAAGAAACATGACCAGTCATATTCATCATTCGATAACTGTTTTGGTGTAGAACCTAAGTATTTCGATGGTGTTAATCCTAACGAGTTCTTCACAGTAACATGGGATGAGCTTGGAGGTATGACAGTTGAGGAGTACGAAGAGCTTAAGAAGAAGAGAGCCAAGGAAGAGGAAGAGAGGGCAAAACGTGAAGAGGAGGAGAGAAAGCGCCAGATTGAGGAAGCTGAGAAGGCGATTGCTGAACAGAGGAGACTTGAGACGCTGGCTGTGGAGAGAATGAAGAAATTCAGAATCAGAGAACCAAAGCCAATACCAACTCCAACATTCAATATGTCGATAGACCCAATCGTTGGTATTGGAAAGTATATCGATGACCTTGATGACTACTTCAATGCTATAAACGATAATTTGTTGTCTATCAATAACGACCTAATTAATATGAGGGTAAAGCCATTCGACTTCTTTGGGTCTAATAGACGTAGTTTGGTAGAATTTTTAGAAGAAAGATAAGATGAGAATAGTAAACGAACCAGAGACTATCGATGGAATAAGGGTAGTCCAGGACAGCGAGGAAATCGCTGAGGCACTCAAACATGGTGAGACGGTTTATCACTGGGAGGCTGGTGATTCAATGAGACCATTAATCAACCATATGGAGTACTGCAAGATTGTTCCTATCAACCATGAAGTAATACAACGTGGTGATGCGGTGTTCTGCAAGATGACCAGTGAACAGGGTGACTACTACATGGTACACCAGGTATGGGAAATTTCCGATTGCGGACATGACAGAAAGACTTGGTATAAGATTGGAAGTACTGGTACTTCCGTATTCGGATGGTCTTGTGAAATCCTTGGTAAAGCCTATGGAACTGACATCTACCAGGAAGTAACTCAAGAGATTCAAGATGCTTGGGCAGCTGAGTGGGCAATGAGAAATGCACAGGAGAATTAAAAAAATCCTGTAAAGACTTGTTTTTTTTAAGAATATCATTATATTTATAATAAACACATATTACGATTATGAACTTATCAATAATACTACACGGAATAGAAGAGCAGCCTAGACAGCATGGGTACGAGCAGTATCCAGGCGAAGGCCGTCGTGCAGGTATTTTTGGTGTAGTAGATTAATTGTGATGTAAGCTTAAGAGAAGGACTCTTTAGAGAGCAAGTCAAACCATATGGGTGGGTAATCTACGCAGATTATCCACCTTTTTTGTTAATAAATGTAAAAAAATTAGGATAAAATTTGGAATTCTCGAAAAAAATGTGTATCTTTGCACCATGAAACGAGAAGAGCTTGAAAAGATAAAGCAGAAGCTTCTTGCTAAGAGGGCTGCTGAGGAGAGGGACAGAGAGAAGCGGTGGAATGAAATGAAACCGTTTGAAACTCCAGACGATATTCCAGATATTCCTATAATAAAGGATAAAGACCTCTACAATAGAATGGTGGTTAAGAACCTAATAAGGTGTGGGGCAATACCCAAGGATAGGCTTGAGGTTGGCGCAACTTACGAAGGTACTTGCAGGAACTTTAGCAAAGCCACATGGGACGGTAAGGTATTCTGGGGCAAACGTTACAAGTTCGGAGAGTGGCAGGACGATAAGATTAATCACTTTCAAGATGATAATGGATACGATTTATTTGTTCCGATAAAAAAAATTGGTTGAAAATTTTGATTTAATAAAAAAAATATATATCTTTGCACCGTATGGAAGAAGAATTTGAATATATAGAAACGTAAATGGCGGTATAGGCGAACTGATTAAGCCGTTACCCTCTCAAGGTAAAGATTGCGAGTTTGAGCCTCGCTACCGCTACGACAAGGCAAGTCCTAAAGACGCTGCATTCGACTAGTGGCTTAGGTCAACAGACTTTCAATCTGTTTGGGTGAAAACCACCCACAGGGGTTCGAATCCCCTATGCAGTACAAGCATGGCGTATTCGTATATCGGCTAGTACATCAGATTTTCATTCTGGGAAGAGGAGTTCGATTCTCCTATACGCTACGAAAAAAAAAAAGCAATGATGTTGCGGATAGCTTAATGGCGCACGTGTCAAGATTCAAAGCAGCCAGATGTTAACTGGTGTATATGGGTTCGATTCCCACAAGTAACAAACATGCTTCAAGTATATGCGTTTCTTAGTCCTAGGACTAAGTGGCATACAAATACGCCTCTATACTTGTTTTTAATATGGTCCCATCCTCTAACAGGTTAGGAGGCCTGCCTCTCACGCAGATAATGGGGGTCCGAGTCCCCCTGGGACTACAAAGCAGAAAGTACTGGGACAGTCTCAAGAACGGACAAGAATTAAATCAGTGCGAGCCTGGTTAGTGGGTTAATTAGGTTTCTTTAAGTACCATGTGTACGGTGCATGCAGATACGTTCAATGTGTAAAGTCGTTTGAGTGAAATCCAGCAACCCTGCTATCAAACAGTGGGAACATACAGCAAGTATTTCTATTAACAGGTAATTAAAAATTGGGTTTTAAGAGTACAGTTAAAAATGTTCCCTTTGCATAAAAAGGTCATCATTCGAGGATGATAGTTAGGTTACGAGACGCATGGTGTACAACATGTCTCACTTGGAAAAAATAGTGCCTCACGTGAGGGTAGTGTAATTCCGAATCGTGAAAACGAGATTATCTATGGTGCTCTGACCTTTTACAACATTGGGGTTTAGTATAATGGTAGTACGCAAGATTCTGGCTCTTGGTCTGTAGGGGTTCGATTCCCTTAATCCCAACAAAATTGGTCAATGGTGTAATGGTAGCACACCCTCAATTGGGCAGGGAGGTTCTGAGTTATAATGCACGTGTAAAGGCTCAGAGACGTTGAAAAACGGTGGTAGTTCGATTCTATCTTGACCGACTATGAATATAGAGAAAAGTTTCGACAGGGCATTTGAGAGAATGCACCAACGTAATTGGGAGAAGATATATGTTTTGGTTGACATCCATGACACAATCTTCGAAGCTTGTTACCACAACAAAGAGGAACACAAGTGGTATCCTTTTGCGAAGGAAGCATTGGAACTTATGAGCTATGCTAGCAATATTAGTCTCATTCTCTGGACATCATCTTACAGGGATACAATTGAAAGAGAATACGGAAAAGTGTTTGAAGAGAGCTATATTAAGTTCGACTACATCAACATCAATCCAGAGACCAAGAACAATGACCTGTCATGCTTCGATGAGAAAACTTACTTTAATGTAGGTATCGATGATAAGTTTGGTTTTGATGCTGAAACAGATTGGGAAATATTGTATAACTACCTTGTCGAAGGAATTAGACTTGGTAAATTTAAGTAAACTATGGAACTCGTTACGAAAGAACATCTGAATGCCAAAGACCCTTGCGGTATGGGTATTTATTTAAAGTGTGACATTCCTATTTGGGAAGAGTTTGCATTAGGACTCATTACAAGTGGAGGTATTGCTATAAACAATAACTTTAGGGGCATGAGGGCAATGTTCTGTCATACGGAAGATAACTCACTGCAAAAGGTGATTTGTATTGTCACACAGAATCCAAAAGAGCTAAAAATATATCGCTCATTTGAGGATGGATTCAGACTCGATGAAGAGAAAGGACGTATTGAGAATCTTAACATAACAAGATTCGATAGAAGAGATAAAAATGTGTTTATAATTGAATATAAATATAAGCAAAAATACAAGGGAACTAACAGCAAGCGTTTAAACAATGAACTGTAAATTCGTATTAGTTGAAAAAAGTTCCCGTAAATCGGAGGGTAACGGCAGCAGACTGTAAATCTGCCCTGCTTTAACAAATTGTCGTACTGGTCTCGCAGTAGGGGGGTTCGAATCCCTCCCCTCCGACAAAGTGCGCATCATAGTAATATGAGTCTTTAGGCAACCTCTCTAAGAGCAGCATAAGACTATAGAGGTAATAATGCAAGAATTCTAAAATATTGGTTATGGTGGTACAAATCTAGGTGTCAGCTAATTGGTTAAGCCTCTACGTTTGGAGCGTAGGAAGTGGGGGTTCGAGTCCCTCTACCTAGACAAAAATCGAGTGATATCCCAGCCAAGGTTCTACAAAATTGGGGTAGTGGTATAGTAGAAAATGGTGGTTCGACTCCACCTCACTCGACAAGGAATCTAGCAGCAGTCTAAGAAACTCCAGGCGAGTAGCTTAGTGGACTAAAGCCCTGGATTTTCCAGGAGACGTAGGTTCGAATCCTGCCTCATCTTAGTTGAAACGATTCCTGTATATGGTGTACGTGGCCGAGAGGCTTAGGCGCAAGTTTGTGGCACTTGTATACGCAGGTTCGAATCCTGTCGTACACCCAACACTAGTTTACAAGGGGTGTGATGGCAGCATGCGGAGGTGAGTGCCGAGGAACTGTTCGATTCAGCTTGTATGTGCGCATGGCTAGTGTTAATTCGGGAAGTAGTTCAGTAGGTAGAATACGTGCTTTGGGAGCATGGGGTCGCAGGTTCGAGTCCTGTTTTCCCGACAAGGAAACTTGCAGCAATTGACTTAGTTTCATTTTGCATCATAAGCGAGAGGTCGTGGGTTCGAGTCCCATCCCCGCAACAAGTTAGTATTAAATTGCGGGGTAGCTCAGTTGGTAGAGCTTTTTAGTAAACAACAAAGGTTTCCTGTTATGGTAGCCCATTACCTTAAGTGGGTAAATCGGGGTGTAGCTCAGTAGGTAGAGCACGGCATTTGGGATGCTGAGGTCGCACGTTCGAGCCGTGTCGCCCCGACAACATTAATAAGATAAACATGGGAGAGTATAAGAAGATAACGAAGTATGATGTCGATTTCCCAGCCTATTGCTTATTCTTTATTAAAAGGATATTAGCAAATATAGATGAGGCTGAAATGGATGATGAGACAACCATGACTTTAATAATCAACACTCCAGACCACCCATATTGTTATGACGCATTTGAACTGGTGGTTAGGACACTTGAGAGAAAGGGGTTTCAAACAAGAATCCCTGGATTTAAAAGGGAGAAAACCGAAGGTAAACCAGATATGTTTCAGTATAAGTGGACAGTTAAAAAGATAAAAAATTGCGATGATTTACCATTTTAATTGAAAAAAAATTTGGAATTAAGAAAAAAAATATATATCTTTGCACAGTAAAATTTTTCAAAATAATAATTTTAAATAATAGTTATGAAGAAAATTCTTTTAATGTTGACACTCTTGGCGAGTGTCGTTGTGAGTGCAAATGCACAGATTGCTACCGAGAATAGCAAGTTGTTTGATAACGTTGGCGTAGGTATCACCGCTGGTGCTTCAACACCCCTTGATTTCAACTCAATGTTCCCTGTTAACCCAAACGTGGGTTTGAAGGTGACAAAGGACATTACTCCTGTTGTTGGTTTCCAACTTGAGGGCTTGGCTGTTCTGAATGACAACCATTTCTCTGACCTTAAGACTGCTGTAAAGGCAACAAATGTGGGACTTAATGGAGTATTGAATCTCTCTAATTTCATTTGGGGATACAGAGGTACTCCACGAGTATTCGAGGTTGGTGCAGTTGCTGGTATTGGATGGCTTCATGGATGGGACACGTCGGCTAATAGTTTGACAGCTAAGACAGGTCTTGACTTCGCATTTAACTTAGGTAATAAGAAGGCACATAGTTTGGTACTAACGCCAGCAGTGTATTGGAATTTACGAAAGTTCGATGCAATCCAGTTCAACAAGAAAGGTGCGCAGCTAGCACTTAACTTGACTTACATCTATCACTTCAAGACATCTAATGGTACACATCACTTCAAGACATACGATGTTGGTGCAATGATTGGAGAGATTGACCGTTTGAACGAAGAGCTTGCTAAGAAACCTACAGAGGTGGAGGTTATCAAGTACGTCGAGAAGGAAGTACCTGCCAAGACAGATAATGTAGCAGTGGCAACAACTAACGGTGACACATGGATTGTAGCATTTAGTCTTGGTAGTGCAAAGTTGACTGAGGAATCTAAGTTCATCCTTAATCAGATTGGTAACGACGCAATTGTAGATGTAACTGCGACAGCATCACAGGAAGGTACTAAGGCATTCAACCAGAAACTCTCTGAGAAGCGTGCAAAGGCTGTTGCTGATTATCTCACCAATCGTGGTGTGAAGGTTAACAGTGCAGTCGGAAAGGGCGTAGACACTGTTAAGGGTAAGACAGCAGTTGTAACTACGCTTCAGTAACAACATTTAGGAGAATATAGCTTATGCTTTGGCGGTGTCATGCAGAAAAACCGCAAGTTTATCAATCATCATCTGTCTACATTCTCCTTTTAAAAGATGATTAGGTAAACGGTTGCTGCGAATCGGTAAACAGCTCAGAACTAATACCAAACCAGGTTTACTGCAATGGTAAATCATGAAGTTAGTTCACTTGCGGCAGTAGCTCAATGGTAGAATGCCACCTTGCCAAGGTGGAGGTTGCGGGTTCGAGTCCCGTCTGCCGCTCAAATTTACGAGTGTCGTATAACGGTGCATTTGCATATTATACCTGCTTGCCATGCAGGAGACGAGGGTTCGACTCCCTTCATTCGCTCAAGATAGTGGAAACTTACAGCAAGATTTTTCTATTACTTCAAACTAAATGTGGATTAGTCAAAACGTAGGTTCGATTCCTACCCTCCCGACTATTAATTAAAGCAACGGGAGGTTGAAATGTTGGATACTTTAGTTTCCTTTTCTTAATCGGGATATAGCTCAGTGGTTAGAGCGGCCTCCGCAAGAGGTGATTCTAGATACAGGCGTTGGTTCGAATCCATCTATCCCGACACAATCACTGGACTGGTTGCCCATGCCTAGGGTGGGATGGTGGTTCGAATCCATCACCAGTGACATCAAAAGAGATTTGAGGCTCAACGTAACGTCAGTAGTCCCTGGAAGTCGCCAAGCGTCTCCAAACTAGCTGCCTAAACGTATGTGTAGGTATAGTGGTAACGGTTACAATCCACTCTATGCGAGTGTCGTATAACGGTGCGTCAGCGTATTATACCTGCCTTCCAAGCAGGGGACGAGGGTTCGACTCCCTTCATTCGCTCGATATTTAATAATCTATATTAAAACAAATCGTTATGGAACTAACAACATTATTCACGACTGAGTTCTGGTATTATGCACCAATCCTCAGTATGCTAACAGTTACGATTGCAGGGGCAATCAATGGTAAATTTAACATCACAGAAGGCTTCTGGCCTCAGTTGGTTGCCTGGATTACAGGTTCAGTCCTTACAGTTGCAGGCTGGTTCATCGGTCTCATTCCACTTGGTACACCAACATGGTTGGCAGTTGTTTGCCTTTGTGGAGTAGTAGGACTTAGCAGTAACGGTATCTACGACATTCCTTTCATTAAGAGTATCATAGATAAGTTACTACCTGGTAAGTAAGAATAATCATCAAACTGGGTGCAGGATGCACCCTTTATATGCGGGTATAGCACAACGGCAGTGCATGAGATTTCCAATCTTAGGATGAGGGTTCGATTCCCTTTACCCGCTCAACGTGGAAACGTACAGCAATAGTTATCGTTTAGAAAAGCATTCCAAGCTAGGGGTCGCAGGTTCGAGTCCTGCCCACGCTACAAGACTATAATAACATGGCGTGGTAGCTCAGTTGGCAGAGCACTAAAAAATAAACAACAAACGTTTCCTTTTTCTTGCGGTTATAGCTCAGAAGGGAGAGCATTTGTCTTCCAGACAAAGGGTCGGAGTCTCGAAATCTCCTAACCGCTCAAATAGACACACGCTGGAAAAGTTGGCTTGGAAGCAGCCATCTTCTAAGGAGTGGGCAAAAAGTTCCCTGTGAGCCTTAAGCAACCAGGAGTCAGAAAGTAGCCTGGGAGATATTGACTGTGAGGGGGTAATCAACAACATGACATTGTAAACTCAATGGTCTGCCGCCTACATTTGGGTAAAAGTCCACCCTAAGAGAGTAGGTGCTGGCAGTATGGCGGGGTTATGAACCCAGTTTTCGGTAGGACACACGGGACTCCTTTGGCGTAACAGCACATCTGGCTAATGTCTATTAATTTTTAACTAAACAACTTCATTATGGAACTGAAATGTATGCGATGTGGACATGACCTCATTATTGGGGGCAATTTCATGCTAAGTGATATTTACGGAGACGAGGTAGAAACGGAAGAAGACGATGCAATGGTTACAAATGCATCATGCCCTTACTGTGGTGCTTCATACGAGCTGTATGACACGCCAGAATCTGAAAAAGAATACTATCCATACTGGAATCATATCGAAGTATAATTAACTGGGGTATCGTAGCAGTCTTATACACTGACATTAACCACGTAATTGGTGTATGTGGGTTCAAGTCCCACCCCCAGTACTAAGGAAACATCCAGCACTATAATCTGTTTAAAAGGAATTGCTGCCTTCGGGCTTCGTGGGTTCGAATCCCACACGTCCTTTGGGCGTTGGTGGAGTGGCTAAACACGGCTATTGAAAAAACAATGTTTCCTGTCTATGCGCTTGTGGGCAAACTGGTAAAGTCACTACACTTAGGATGTAGGTTATTTTGTGAGTTCGAATCTCACCAGGCGCACTTTTTTCTTAAAAAGGTTTAAAAAATTTGGTTTTTAATTAGATTTTATGTATCTTTGCATCGTTAATTTAAACGAATAAGTAAATGGGACGTATATTGTTTATACTTTTCGCTTGTTTAGCCATCTTCTTGATTATGGTGCTTGCATCCAAGTTGATTGAGAAATCTCAACCTAAGTCTAAGGAAGACTTTATGAGCGACATAGAGGAGGTTTCCAAGCGAGTCAAGGATTTAAAGTAATAGAATATGTTAGTAGCTTTAATTATATTTATTGCTTTTGCGCTGATTTCAGTTGGTCTTATAGCATATGAGGCTAAACATTCAGTAGCAGTAGACCCGAAAGCGCCATTTCTTCATGGAGACTACGATGAGGATAATGACCCTACAGCTAGACACCAGGAGGTGTTCTGTAAGCATTGTCAGTTTTCCAAGGATGGTATAGTGTGCTTAAAGGATATAGTTACTGAAATAACAGATGAAAGGGTTGCACACTGTAAGAGAGACAGCATGTTTCTCGCTAAATAATATGATGCGCCCATAGCTCAGTTGGATAGAGCAACTGCCTTCTAAGCAGTAGGTCGCAGGTTCGAGTCCTGCTGGGCGTACATAAATGCACCTATGGTCGAGTGGATTAGGCAACTGTCTTCTAAGCAGTATTAGGTGGGTTCGAGTCCTACTAGGTGTACAACGTGAGATTTAGAAATATCACTACGGAGAGGAAATCCCTCCTGCGAAGGAGGAAATACACGGTCAAGTGGTGCGAGTCCACTCAATACGGATGGCACGTAGTGGTAAGTTGCAACTTTCTACTTCTCACATCATATCTCTGCGTTGGAATCGATTTGGAACGGGGGAGCACATAAACACAGCTTACCGTCGCAAGGTTAAACTCCGAGCACGACGCAGAGTCATTCTAAGGAACGTACAGCAGTCTAAGAAAAATTTAAACATTTGTATTTTATTTGTATTATTTTCGGACAGGACTGAAGAAGCGTTAATCCCGAAAGGGGCGTGAAGCATCAGTTAACAGTCTGCCAGGACTTTAAACTGGTCGTTCCTTTTTAATAGGTAATGATATAGAAGATGTCACAAGAAAATAAACAAAAAGTTGAAAAGGTTTTCCTACAAAATAGGTAAAGAAGTTATTCGCCTTTACTGAGGAAGTACTGACAAGAGAAAACACCTCAATGCACCGAGAATCTACCATACAATATAATTATGTGTGGCAAAAGTGAAAAGGAGTAGGACCGTAGTGGTCACACGTTAACCGTCTCTACAGTTATTATTAATTAGTAGGGAAAATGCCTAGAATTAGAGGCATTTGTACAACTCTGAGATTATTGATAACGATGTTAAAAAGACTGCATATACATCTATGACTTATTATTGTTTATGCGCCATCTTCTATATTATCACCTTTTAATATGTAGGGGTAAAACGTAATTGGATGACCGTCCTGGTCTACGAAACCAGTCTATCGAGAGGTAGTTGTGGGTTCGAATCCCACCCCCTATACAAAAAAAATTGTTTAATTTAAAAACTAAAGGAAATGGTTGTAAAGACTAGTATTGGTAAACTACTGGATATTCCAGAAGGTCATTTAATCATCAAGGATAATAGGCTCTTCAACACCAAGACAGGAGAGTTTGAAGCTGTTGATGGTGACATCATAGAGTTCATTACCAAGACTAATGATATTAAACTCTGGCATCGTGGGTTTGTTGATGGTTACACCAATGGAAATAACATAAGGCTGAGAGGCGTGGCTACAACGGAGTATAATAACATCATTCATAAGGACATTGAACATATATCAGTTGTTACATACTCAGACGGTATGACATTCGAACAGAAGGAACTTCTTGCAGCAACAGAAGCACTATGAACTATTACGAAGGAAATAAACCATTCTCCCTGGAGAGTGAAGAATTTTATAAGTCGATTATAAGGGTCATCTATTCTCCAATGGAGAAAGTTACATGGGTGACACCATATCGTAGGAAGGGTGATGTAATATATAGGAGGAATCTTTTTACCTTGTTCAAGAAAAAGGTAAAGGAGGTTGTCCAGGAAGACATTATCAGAGAAGTTGGATGGGGGGGTGACTATTACTACTCTACCATAAGTGAGTATGCGAAGAAAAACAACCACCTTATTATTGATGGTGTTCTCTATACCAAACCACGAGTTCTTATTGAAACCAATGTTAAAGACGGAAATAGAATAGTGAAATTCGAAACAGAGGCTGAGGCAATGAATTATATAACGTCTCTGAAAGAAAATTGTAAAAAATGCGGAAATAATCTGCTATAAATTTGTTTTTTACAAAAAAAATATATATCTTTGCACTATGGAAGAGAGATATAAGGAACAGACTCTTAAATCTAGCGAATATTACGCAAATGTAGTTAATGTTAGTTTTGTCCCAGAGTTCGAACTACCAGAACTCAAGAAAGTAGTGTCTAAGGGAGACCCGATATATGAACGTCGTGGGTTATTCATACGCAGGATGGTAGAGATTGGCAAGGAAGATAATGATAGGTACGATTTCCATGACCCTAAACATTATTACTGGGGGTACAGGAAAACATTGGAAGAACTTGCCGACATTGGTCAACACAGGATTACCAAGAAAGGTAAAATCTATAGACAGTCTAAGGTAACTGTTGCAACTAAGTCTGGTACTGACACCAACTGGTTCAATACAAATGAGGATGCCATGAAGTTCATGGAGGATGTTAAATCCAAGTGTTCCTCATGTGGAAATAAACTACTTTAAAAAAAAATTCACAAAAAAATTGTGTATTTTAGGTACTTTTGAAATTTATTGTATAATTATAGAAAAATCAAGTCATTAAAATTATGAACACAACTATTAATAATATTGCTAAGACATTTGCTGCATTTGCTACATCAAGTAAATGGAGTGATTTTGTTGTGTCTAATTTTGATACAGGAGGAGGACAGCTTAGAGGTTATACAGAGATATAATGAAAATGCGAAAGGCACTTACTTCACTATATATTTCCCAAGCTGTTGAAGAACTCCAAAAAAGTATTCAGCAGCTTTTTTTTGTGAATAATCGTTAAAAAATTGGTCAAAAATTTGGAATTCTCAATTTTTTTATGTATCTTTGCACCGTGATTCAAAAACAGGGAATATGAAGGTAAGATGTATAGAGCAGTTGCAGACCAAGCACATCACATTCAGACCAGGTGAAGATTACTTTGGTAGTGAGGTGAACAAGCAGTGGTGGGTAGTAGACTCTGTAGGAGTTGAGACTGATAACTTCCACCTTCATTTCGAGGTGATTGAGGAGGAAACTCCAGAAGAGGTATTTACTGAGGAAGAGGCATCTGCTGAGGTTGTTGAAGAGAAGAAAGAAGAAGAGGTTGAAGAGAAGCCTAAGTGGTATGAGAGATTAAGAGATTATATATTCGCTTAATGGGGCGGTAGCAAAGATGGTCAATGCACCAGACTGAAAATCTGGCTATGGTGGTTCGAGTCCACCCCGCCCCACGAACAAATAGGTGACAGATATTTGGTCCTGTAGTAGAATTGGTTACAATGCCACGTTGTCAGCGTGTGTGGATGTGGGTTCGAGTCCCACCTGGACCGCAAAGTTGTTCGAAAAGGTGTAGTTCGAAATGCACTGAAGTAGATTAAATGTGGAAAATCGTACCCTGCCAGTAGTTGTGATGAACGATAGTACTGGGACAACAGAGGATGAGAATTCACGACCTCAACACAACAACTTTACTTGGGGTATAGGTCAAACGGTTAAGATGTCTGCCTGTCACGCAGCACGGAGCGAGTTCAACTCTCGTATACCCCGCAAGGGCTAGCTAGAAGGTAAGTACAAGGCTTTCAAGAGTTTGTTGTTTTATTGAGGGAAGCTAGAAACAGAACATAGTGGCTTGAAACGCTATGCTAGTGGTTCGATAATTACTGAAGGTTACACTAGGTTTTTACTTGTGGGAGTAGCTGAGAGGTTTAGCGGTGGGTTGAAGCCCCACGACAACGGTGGTTCGATTCCATCTTCTCACACAAAGACCAGATTCAGAGTGGGGCATTAGGAGGGCTACGAGGAGGAGGCTATGACACTGAATTCATGAGCAGTTGAGCCGAATGCTAACTAAGTAAGTCCGCATCTGTGAGTTGCAACATCTGGTCTTTACTTTGGGTGCATAGCTTTTTAACGGTTAGAGCGACGGCCTGTTAAGCCGAGGGTTGGAGGTTCGAATCCTTCTGCGCCCGCAAACATTGGGGAGTAGCGCAGCGGTTAGCGCAGTAGACTGTTAATCTATTGGTCGTGGGTTCGAATCCCACCTCCCCAGCGAAAAAAGTTCTTTGAAAATTTTGATTTCTTAGATATTTTATATATCTTTGCATCGACTTAAGAATATTCCCAGACGTGGGTCTCAAACAACACTCAAAGATGTACATATGAGTGGCTAGAGTTGTTAGACTGTGAAGTGGGACGAAGTAACCCACAACGTTAGCCATACGTCCGTTCAAGGTAGCAGCCATTTTATCTAGCCGTAAGGAAGCACTAAGCCAACGATACTGCTGCTGTGCATTGCTTGGGGTTTGTAGTGTAATGGCTAGCACCAGTCCTTTGCAAGGATTTAGAGGGGTTCGAATCCCACAGACTCCACGTAAAAAAGTTTATTCGAATACTTGATTTTTTAGTAACTTTCATTATATTTATTATAAAGGAAGTTCGAAAATGAAAGTAAATTGGATTAACGAGAAGGAAGCTCTTGAGAAACTGATTAGTGAGGGAGTATCATATGAGCGCATTGGCAGACAGTATGGCGTTACTGGTGCTTCTGTGAAGAAGGCTGCAAGGAAAATGGGTATTGAGCTTGAACAAAGGCGAGAAATAAACCCAGATGAACATTTCAATAAAGGTAATCGCAAAACTCATATTTGTGCCAATTGTGGCAAAGAATTTGAACATAGATATACCTCTGATAATAAATATTGTTCATTTAATTGCCAGCACGAACATGAATATAAATTATTTATTGAACGTTGGAAAAATGGTGATGAATCTGGAGTTACTGGTAAGTATGGAATATCAATGCACATACGTAGGTATCTCTTCGAAAAGAATAATGGTAAATGTCAAATATGTGGATGGGGAGAGGAAAACCCAGTAACACATAAAATTCCATTACAAATTCATCACATAGATGGAGATTGCACAAACAACAAGGAGGAGAATCTTCAACTGTTATGCCCAAACTGTCATTCGTTAACGGATACATTCGGTAATCTTAACGAGAACTCTAAAAGGATATACAGGAAACAGAAGGGCAACTTGTAAGGGTCGTGGGTTCGAGTCCCACTAGCTCCACAAGTATTTTGGAGGTATGTGATAATTGGTAGTCGGACTGTCTTGAAAACAGTTGGTCGCTGATAACGGCTTGGGGGTTCGAGTCCCTCTACCTCCGCAATGTTTAACTCATATAATTAAGAATAATGTTAGATTACGACATCGTAGTAGTTACTGACTACAACCAGAAATGTATTGTTCCGAAACTGAAGGAAGACGGGCGCAGTATGGGGTCTTTGGTTATCCAGGACGGTTCTTCTAAATACTATAACAGGTTTGCGGAATACTGTAACGGAAATGGTAAGCTGATGATAATAAAGTTGCTGCTGGTACATCAGAAATACGCAGGCAATGGAATTGCAACAGCTCTTATCAAAAAGGCGTTAGAGGTTTATAAGGACTACAACTTAGTATTACTGGTACATCCATGCGCACATATGGCAATGAGTGGAGACCAGCTTCAACAGTTCTATAGCAAGTTCGGCTTTGTAAGAACTGGAGAACTACAGAGAACGATGGTCAGAAAGGCAATATAGTCCTTCCCTGTTGGGGGCGATAATATCACAGGGTGGCGGCTAATATATGACGAAGAAATTTTGGAATGATTGGCAAAAAAGAATTGGTGAGACAAAACAGGTCTACTTGTCTTATGATTTTTTTGGGAGAAAGATGAATGGTAGATGTAACTGTAGACGCTTACTGACTTACCGTCTTACTGATGATGGTAATGATAAGGTCATCTCAGTTAAATTCAATGGTGATACGGTTAGTATGGTAATCGAGAGAAAAACTTGTGTGACAGACCTATCAAGTAGAAGAGGTTATCACTATCACTCTGAGAATGAACATATCACCTTGAATAGGGAGGATATTATTACTGTAGAGTTCTTTGAAAATAAGGCATAAGATACAGAAGGAAACGCCAGGAACACCAACCTGGAGAAGTTACCGTAGGCAACGAGTTAGTTAGTATCATCCAATCAAGGCTAACGACTACAGTTGTACGGGATAGTGGAATGTAAGTATTACAATGGAGAGTTACCCAAGTTGGTGAAGGGGAGACATTGCTAACGTCTTAGGTCTGTAACAGGGCGCAGGGGTTCGAGTCCCTTACTCTCCGCTTTAATTTTAAAGTTACAATGTTATGAAATTAGTACTTTTATTTCTTTTAATCCTTTCAATAGCTACGTTATTTACAAGTAGCACTAAAGGTAGGTTGTTAAATTCAACCATCAACTTTTTCCTTATGTCGCTATTGGCTATAAAGGATTACGGAACAGAACCTACGTGGCTCTGGGTGTTATCTCTCATACTAGCAATTATAGATGCGGTATTTGTGGTAATATACCTAAAAATGTACATTGATGAAAAAAATGGTAAGGAAGCCATTAAGATTAATAACAGAGATAAGTTTTTAAGTGATATAAAAAGGAAATATGGTAGTTAACGATATAAAGCCACTTGTTAAGGGTATTGCACAGCTCCAGTATGTAATGGCTGGTGGTATAGCAGTTTACCACATTATCTCAGTGGATGACAAGAAGTATCAACTTGAGATTAACCTTAGCAACAAACAGGATGTTGGCGAAACGGCAGCATTCAAGCCGACTGAAAAGGCACTCTTATTCATGAGGTGGATTAGAAGGGCGAATGAACAAGACGAATTAATCGAGATAAGATAAGATGGGCAGACGTGGTGAGACATACGCTGACGGACTTGTTAAGGGTCATAGAATTGGTTTCGAGAGAGGCAGGAAGGAAGCCCTTGTAGAACTCCAGAAGAATAATCCGAACAAGGATTTACCCTCTAACGAGGTCCTGTACAGGATATTCAAGCTCCTGTTTGAGTGTGAAGAGAATGATAGAAAGTCTAGTAGTTGCTACATGAATCAATATGAGCACTATGCAAATTATATAACAAAAAATTGGAATAAATAAAAATAGCATATGAAGACTGTAATGAGATATAAACGTCAGAAACGAAAGTGACGCTCTATTAGCTGGTCAACTCAGTTGAAGCTTCGAGCGTCATAGGAAAGATACAACAAATGCGCTTGTAGCTTAGCTGGTAGAGCACGTGTCTCTTAAACATGGGGTCGTGGGTTCGAATCCCACCAGGCGCACTAAGGTATTCTATATCGGTTCAATGCGCTCATAGCTCAGTAGGTAGATGCACGTGACTTTTAATCATGGGGTCGAGGGTTCGAGTCCCTCTGGGCGCACACAGATAACGCTTCCATCGTATATCGGTAAGTGCCTGGAGACAGACGGATTACATCGGTCTTTTAAACCGAATAGCAGGGTTCGACTCCCTGTGGAAGCACACAGTTTTTATATGCGTCGTTGGCAGAGAGGTTATGCAACAGACTCTTAATCTGTACTGGAAACGGTGACGTGGGTTCGAGTCCTACACGACGCACCAAACTTTTAAATAATGTTACGATGGCAAGATTTAGTGAAGAGTATATACGTAAGTCTCTGAAGGAATACTGGGACGAGGTTGACTACAAAGTAGGAGACTGGGTTGAAACTTGTAATCTCCTCCCTGGCATTGTCCAGGAGATAGAGATAAGGTACGACAGAGAACAGGAATACTTCGTTGAAGAGACTAGAATCTTCTACCCACACATGGCGTTCGACGAGAAGAACGAGCATAAGTATCATGGTGGTAGTTGCTGTTCAGTTCACCATTGTGGAGTGCACAAGATAACTCCAGAGTATGCATGCAAGCTCATGGCTCTTGGCGAGGAAAGACTCAAGAAGCTCTGGGAAAAGGGCTGCAAGATGACTCCAGAAGGCGAGGCTATGAAATGGGAGAAACTTGTGGAAGATGAATACGATGAGGTGTTCAAAGAAGAAAGATAAAGAGATATTTGTGGGTACATACAGCAAGATAATATTACATTCGAGCAAACTTTTAATTTGTGTGTAACGTGGGTTCGACTCCCACCCCCTCCGCAATTTAATACAACATGGAGGGGTTGAAATGACGGTTTAGTGTACCCTTATTTGGCTCGATAGTTTAGTTGGCAAAATACTAGATTTGTAATCTTGAGTCCCCAGGTCGGAGCTGGGCCGAGCCTCTAATTATATTCGCCTTCGTGGGACAGTGAACGACTCCACTTGACTTGTAATCAAGATGCTTATGCGCACCGTTGGTTTGAATCCAACCGAAGGCTCAAAAAAAAAGGAGAATGTTATGAAATACGAGATTGGGAAAACGGTAGACTTCAATTGGGAGATATGGGAGTACTATTGTAATACTGATTTGCAGTACGAAGGTACTGAACGTCTTACTGGTATGATAGAGTCATATGATGAAGAAAAGAATTCTTATTCGATAAGAGTTGGTGACATTCTATATCAAGGTGTAAAAGAGCATGAGATAATCAATAAGGCTGCTGAATTTAAGCATAATCTCACGGATATGAAGATTAAGATTGCAAATGCAGCACTTAAAATGAGGGATGCATTATTTGGTTGTGACCACCCAACTCATCATGAAGAATGCTATAAGGAGTATGATAAACGAAAGGATGAGTTATATGACCTTATGAGTGAATATGATGAACTTGAAGACGAGTATATTATGCTTGGTGGGGAGAAAACAACATATTGAAAATGCCTTATTAGCTCAATGGTAGAGCACCACTGTGGTATTGTGGGGGTTGTCAGTCCGATTCTGGCATAAGGCTCTTTTTGGCTCTATAGTTAAGTGGTATAATGATACCCTCGTAAAGTATAGTCCCCAGTCCAACTCTGGGTAGAGCCTCAAGTATTAAAAATATTAAAAAATAGAGGTAAAATTTGGATATTTCATTTTTTTTCTGTATCTTTGCCACATGAAACTATTTGTATTATGACTAAGGTAAATTGCATACGATGCGGTGGAGAGGTTGAAATCAATATCGCTAACGCTCAAGACGAGAATGGTGAGGTATTCGTTTGTCCTCATTGCGGTTTTAAATTCAGATATACAGACCAGGTATATGGATAATGTACAGGAAGAATTCACAGCTGATAAATTAAGACAGTTGGCTGAGAGTGTCAAGAAGCAGAAGGGTGATGCTGTCTCACAACTCTACGATGAGATTTACGAGTATGTGAAGAGTAAATACAAGGAACTTACACAGAAAGAGGTCATGCGTTGCGCTGATTCTGATAGAGTTAAATTTAGGCTTCCAAAACATCTGACAAGGAAATTAAAGAAGCTAGATAGAGATTCACATTGTAGCATTACTAATAGGCTTGAAAATAGTATGAAGAGGCTTGGCTTCACTGTTCGCATCATAGACACTAAGTGGAGTTGTGAATACTGTAGTTTTCAATTCCTGTGTAATAAGATGTATACGGTATTAATTACATGGGCTACATAAAAGATTTGTTATGATATTAGCATTTGATACATATTATTACGATGGATATTCATATACGGTATGTGCTGCATTTGACAACTGGGCTTCAGAGAAAGCCAAGTTTCACGTAGCCAACAGAAGAAAGGGTATTGACGCAGAGTACGTTCCAGGAGAATTGTATAAGCGTGAGTTGCCTTGTATAATGCAGTGTCTTTCACGTGTCAACGTAAATAATGTGACATCAATCATAGTTGATGGTTTCTCATGGGTTGTTGATGAAGACGGTAAGCAAGTTCCTGGTCTTGGTAAGAGACTACAGGATGCAATACTGGACAAATATGGGCATTACCTCTCAGTGATTGGCGTTGCTAAGAATCCATACCATAAAGAGATACCATTCTGTCATAAGGTATTCAGAGGTGAATCAAGTAAGCCACTGTATGTAACATGTACTGAGAATGAGTTTGCAGAGCACTATGCTGTTGAGATAAAACTCATGCATGGAAAATACAGGATACCAGACATTCTGAAAGAGGTAGACACCAGAACAAGGTCATACTGTGAGGAAATTGAGAACGATTGTAGTTATATTGACAGACTGATTAGAGAAAACAACAAACTTGCAAGCAAGGAAGAGGAGGATAAGTCACACGACCCTTCCATTGATTTCAGTGCGTTTGATAAGTGGGTTGCTGAGACAGAGAAAAATGGTTTTGTTTACAGGGATGTGACATAATCATATATTCGTCGGTAAATGAAAGTGGTCTAATCTGCTAGACTCCAAATCTAGTGTACGTGTGTTCGAATCGCACCCGACGAGCTTAAAGAAAAAAGTGTTATGGATATAGGTTGTATTGCAAGTGCCATCTACCTAGTTGTAGGTTTGTTGTTAGCCCGAAAGTGGTTCAACGACGAGTATAAGGATGAATACGATGAACTCAAGAAAAACGGAGAAGTTCAGCCAGCAATGGCATGTATTTTACTTATGGTAATGGCTATATTCTGGCCAATTAAACTAACGTACAATCTAATTAAGTATGGGGAAATATGAATTTACCAAAATCGTTTATAAGGAACAGAGTATTTGAGATAGGGATTGCAATTGTAAGAAAACCTAAAGAGAAACTCATTGAGTTCTTCCATAAGAGGGTGGACTGGTGGCTAAACATATATGGCATTAGAATCAAGCAATACAGTTGCTACCTTATGTGGAAGAAAGTTTGTTTTTAATGAAATATGACAGGAAATAAATTACTTCAACTGGTGATGCCCTATACGTATAGACAAGGGTTCACTTATCGGACGAAAGACCATAACTCACATCCTGGAAACAAGAAGCACAAGAGTCTTGGTCATTGCGGACACGTTATCAAAAAGGCTGGTCAAACCATGCTTAGGAGAACGTTAAAGAGAGAAATGTTAAACCAAATAGAGAAAGATAATGAGTAAGATAGCATTATTCCCAGGAAGTTTTGACCCATTCCATAAGGGTCATAGGTATGTGGTAAATGCAGCATTACAACTGTTTGACGAGGTATATGTCTGTGTTGCGGTGAATCCACAGAAGAAAGGCTACTTTGAGCCTAATGCACGAGTAAGTATGATTGAGACAATCTTTCGTGAAGAGCCTCGTGTGAAGGTTATCAGTACTGATGGACTGGTATTCAAGAAAGCCCAGGAGATTGGTGCTTCATTCATCATCAAGGGTGCAAGAAACGGCAGTGATTTTACTGATGAAGTAGCACAAGCCGATATAAACTGGAATATTGGGAAGATGCCTACAATAGTGATTCCAACACCTAATACATTATCCTATATAAGTAGTACTGCAATAAGGAGTATACTTCAGACTTGTAAGGGTGATTCTAGCCTAGTAAAAGACCTAGTGTGTTAACAAAATAAAAAAATTAGCTGAAAATTTGGAATTACGAAAAAAAATATATATCTTTGCACCGTGATTCAGAAACAGTAAGTTTAACGAATAAATTAACGACAATGATTGAAGGAGCAATTTTAGTGGCAATCGGTTGGTTTGGTCACAAGTATAAAGACCCCATCGTCAAGACAGTCAAGAACTGGATGGGTAAGTAAACCGACAAAGGATATGGCATCGAGCCTGTCGGTGAAACATATGTTGGATTAAAATACACTTCGTAAACCGTGAGTGAGAATATAGTTTAGGTGAAAACATCTGTTGACAGGAAGTTCATGCCAAAGTTATAAGTGGGAGGAGAGAACCGTAATAGTAGGTTGGAAACAACCTTCGGGTCTCCTTGAAAGGCCGAGTCACACTTTCAATAACAAACGGTCCCAATTTTTTAAGAGATTATCAGTCAAGCGGCTTTAAGCCCCGTACCATGCATAGGTTAGTATGGCGTATATTGGTCTTAACAACGTTAGTGCAAGACAAGTGCTCGATGGCTTGTAAATAATTATGGGTACAGAGTGCGAAGCATGCTTGAGAAGTTTAATAGGTATAAACGCAGGCAGAGGCTGACAACAGCCGAACTGAGACAGAAGGTTCAAATCCTCTCCGCAAGCACAATACAGAAATATATGACACTGACTTCGGAACGTGTATGAAAGCTGTAGAAAAGGTTCACATAGAGTGTCGCAAGGCATTGAAAGGGTTACGTAACCTATGTGAATCCATAGATGACACTTCGGAAGAGACGGAGTACTTTACTCGTGGTCTAGTAACGAGTCGGATTTTCCACTCCAAGTTAGGGAGAAACTGGGGGATGTATGAGAAAACATACTTTACAACATTCTCACGCAAGTAAGACTAGTATCTATATGGTTGAACTTGCATCATCCTTGAAAGGCGAATGGGTAACGCACCAGCACACAAGGCTTCGGATGTAATCTGCGGCAGTGGTTGGAAAAAGTAGGTTCGAATCCTCACTGCAAGGGCAACGGTAGTCTATACATTTCGGACTTCGGGAAGAAGTTGATGGCTATCTAAGGGTGGGTTTCTAGAGTAAAACATAAGGCGGTACATCCCACTACTCGAATGGCACTGTGGAATAGACATGGCGTGACCCAAGCTACGAGGAAGACTGGGAGACGGTTTACGATTTTTATAATACTAAAAAAATTGGAGGCAACTTTTAGCCCTCATTTGGCTACTGGTTGTGACACGTGGTTATAATTCCACCCTAAGAAGGTAAGGCAAGCTTGTCCAATGACAGGCAGTTTCGAGTGATACCACGTATTTTATAGGACATTAGCTCAGCTGGTTCAGAGCGTCTGGTTTACACCCAGAAGGTTCGTGGGTTCGAATCCCTCATGTCCTACAACGGGGAGACATCCCCAGGGCAGTTAGTTCATGTGGTAGAACATCGGATGCGAAGAATGGGATTCAAACGCCTTACTGTCCACAAAGGAAGCATACAGCAAAATTCTATAGGACTCAACTTGTAAGTGATAATTCTAGAAAACTGCTTCCGATTTTAAAAGAAATATATAAAGGAAAATATATGGCAGAAAAAGTAGGTGTAATTATAGCACGTTTACAGCCTATACATAATGGGCATCTGGAACTGATACGCCAAGCACTTAATGAGAACGACAAGGTTCTTGTACTGGTAGGTTCAGCTGACAAGCTTAATAAGAGGAATCCTATTCCTATCAATATGAGAATGGAAATGGCATGTGATGCAATAGTCACTACCTTCAGTGAAGATAAGGACAGGATAAACGTGCAGCCTCTAGATGACCTTACTGATGAGTCTGATAATTCTCATGACTGGGGATTCTATCTCTACAGTAAAATTGTAGGACTTACAAGGTCTCCAGAGTTTACCATCTATTATTCAGATGGATTCGAAATCATTATGCTCTGGTTTCCACCATTCATCACAAGAAACTATGTGTCATTTAAGTTGAATGCCAGGGGAACGATTGCTGAGAATATCTCAGCGACTTCAGTCAGACATATGATTATGAATAAAGATGATGAAGCACTTAAGAAATTCGTGCCAGATAGCGTCTTCGAAAAAAGAGACATATTGAGACAGTTCATAGGTGCTTATCAATAAAAGATAGTATGAATTACGATGTAGGACAACCATTCATTGAGGTTACGTTCCCAACTAGGGGTACTAAAAAGGCTCTGTTTAGGCGTGAGGATATTCTCAGAGTTACAGAAACAATAACTCCAGATGGAGACCCTCTTGTGACTATCTTTGTAAAGCCTTTGAGTAGTAATTGCTGCAAAGAATATCTAGAGTGGTATTTCGACGGTACTATGGAGAAATTTAGGGAGTCTACAAAGACCGTGTATATGTAGTACGTTGGTGATATTAATCGGGGTGTATCTCCTCTCGCTGATACCGAGTAGAAAGAGTAGTAGGTTGCACGCAGGTTCGACTCCTGCCGCCCCGACCAATTTGAAGGATACCAGAGGAGAACTAGGGCAACCTAGATGTAGACAAATGGGCATTACTTTCGTGAGTAATGTGCTCTTAGGAGCTTCGGTGTGTGCAAATCCACCTCCTTCAACCAGTTTAAAAGGAGTTCTTTGATATTTTTACATATTAGGATATATTTATCTTACAACAAATGGGCTTGAAACGGAATAGACAGCTATACATTTGGTAGGAGACAAGCAGTGGGCATACACTAGAAATAGCGAAAAAATATAAATGGCGAGATAGATTTCTCTCCTGCTTACGAGTACGCTGTAGCAGCTTAAAGTGAGCCGAGAGACCAGGCTCTTAGGAACAGAACATCCTGGTAACTTGTTTCTTGGTGTCATGAAACCAAGTGGTGGCTATGACCGATTGACATCCAGTCAATCCCCCAATGTTTTCCTCGTTTTCTCAAAATGAGGTGGTCCCAAAGACGGTGGCGCAAGCCATTGCACATTTTGGAAAGCTTGTATAATCTCTTATGGGATGGTAGTTTGGACCGCAGTTCGACTCTGCGCAAGTCCACGTAAGAATCTGATAATCAGATAGTTACACGATAAGATTAGATGTATAAACAGATATTTCTTTTAGGAATTTTCTGACCTCTATATCTGATTTAGTACTTTTCATTAGGTTAATAGGTGTTGATATAAACTGTATATTACCCTTTACATACCCCAATGAGGAATCAATCCTATCCAAAGAGGCTCTGTGAAAAAAATCAATTTCATTCACATTAGAATTTTCTGGTAGGATTAGGCTCAAACCTGTATAAGGACAGATACCATTCTGTTTTTCCCAGGTTTCTTTTAAATCATCTAGGGTTATATCAACATCTTTGAAACGTCTTGTTACGCACCTGTAGGTATATCTAAATGGAGTATATTCATCCCTATGATTTCTGCAAATGTGTTTTAAATGTTCCAACATTTTGTCTGAAGCTGGCTTATATGGCATTTCCTTTCGGACTTTAGACGTTCCTTTGCTAACGCATTCACGACAGCAGTAAAGATGTCTACCTTTTGATTTAATTCGTGTGACTTCTTTTAGTGGACGTTCAAATTCTTTTCCACAGTTATCGCAGATAACTTTCACTAATTTACCTTGATTTTTATATTTATTCATAATGTATATGTATTTTATTATAAATATCTGGTAAGGTGGAGAAATACGGAGTTTAATAGGTTTTCTTTCCGTTATTGTCCACTTGAAAAAAAAAAATGAAAAATTTCTTCTGAAAAATTTGGATTTTACGAAAAAAATATATATCTTTGCACCGTCAATTAAAAACAATAATTATGGAGAAGATATTAGAAAGTGAATTCAGAAACAACCTGTATAAGTCTCTAGTAGACGCAGGATACGAGAAGAAAGAGGCTCAGAAAATTGTAGGTGTGAAGTATCACGGAGCACTGAAGGCTGACCTTAAGCAAAGGCTGGAAACACTATCAGCCCTGGTAGAGGACGAAACTTATGATGGTTTAGTCTTCAACGGAGAAGAACTTAATGGTCTAGTAGATGAGCTTAAAAAGGTCAAAGGTGTAATTTAATAAAAAAAAGTTCCTAAAAAATTTGGAATTACGAAAAAAAATATATATCTTTGCACCGTGAAAATATAAACATGTTGATAACAAGTACCACTGTTAAGCTAAGACTGCTGAAATGATTGCAGAGTGTTGATGAAGCTTCATACGGATGAACAACATGTTTCAATATAGTGGGATAGTGTAATGGTAACATGCTAGGCTCATAACCTAGAGACATTAATTGCTAGCGTTGGTTCGAATCCAACTCCCGCTACTCTTTGAGAGATACCAGAGGAGAACAGTCGCAAGGCTGATGTAGACAAATGGGCAGTACGGTAAGTATTGTGTTACTTCGGTAACTTCGTGGTGTGCAAATCCCACTCTCTCAACTATATTTGGTAGATACGAGAGGAGAACTGGAATAATCCAGATGTAGACAAATCGGCATTAAGTTCGTGCTTAATGTGCCTCTTAGGAGGCTTCGGTAGTGCAAATCTACCTCTACCAACAAATTGGTAAAGGGATAAAGCGGGACTAAGGTAGTCTAAAGCCCTTGAATCATAGAAAGCGAACGATACCCAAAGGTGTAAAAAGTGTTCCATGTTGAACTACCATAGGAAGGAGCGTATACGTGCTGACGTGGAAGTGTACAGCCACAACTGAGCGACTCGCAAGCTTTCGTGAACCAATAAACTTCTTTTGAAGGATACCAGAGGAGAACAGTCGCAAGGCTGATGTAGACAAATGGGCAACATGGTAAGTGTTGTGCTCTTTCGAGAGCTTCGGTGTGTGCAAATCCACCTCCTTCAACATTGAATCTCGCAGCTAAAACAGTAGTGATGAGGCTAGTGTTTACTAGAACAATGCGCAAAATGTCTAGGAAGCTGTGGGTAGGTCTTCAAGTTAGTCTAGAATGATTTGTTGATTCGAAAAATCCTCATCAACAATACGTTAATTCTTAACGCAAAGAGTTTTTGCGGTGGACAAAGTAAAAAAACCACCTTTTGGTAAGTACCAGAGGAGAACTAGGGAAACCTAGATGTAGACAAATGGGCATCAAGTTCGTGCTTGATGTGTCGCTAAGGCGGCTTCAGTAGTGCAAATCTACTCTTACCAACTACTTCTCACGTTATAGGCTTCGGCTGAAAACGAGGAAGATGGCTAGCTTTCGTAGCCATAAGGATAATCCAGTGATGGGATAAATGTGATGGGTTTAATCAACTACTCCGTCGCAGATGTTTGGAAACAGGCATTTCACAGAAAAGGACAAGGTGCGGTATCTTGTTCTGGTAACACAGTGCAGGGTGCTATCGAGGCTAAAAGGCTTCGGTTGAGTGGAAACACAATAGAGTCCGAGTCGAATTCGATGCAATACTCACCAGGTGGCGTGTTGGATTCAGTTAATTTCTCAGCTTCACAGTGAATTAATAAGCTGAAAGCAGTGTGAGGGGCTTGCCCCAAGCATACGAGGTTTTAATAGCAGAGTAGACTTGTGGTGAGTCTGGTGCAGGATGGCGATTTAGTGGGCTGTGCTCAAAAGGCACGGATGCTAAGGGTCGCACCTCGTCATCCAGTAGTTGGGAGTTGTAGCTCAAGTGGTAGAGCAGCCGACTTGAAATCAGCGTGTTATAGGTTCGATTCCTATCGATTCAGTTAAAATAATTTGAATTAAAGCAAAAGTGTGCGACACTGGGCAGATAAAATGCACTTATCGCTCCTGCAATATGGAGGCATCGGGGACTCGCAAGGAATCCGATGAACGAGTAAGAGTAGTCATCTGAGTCAGCTGGAGGCATCCAGTGAGTCTGCAAGAGCTTGGTGGTGAAATGAATGTTATGATTCTGTACCGAAAGGTTTAAACCAGTAAGAGTTTGGTGGTTTTCGCAAAACCATCGTGCATGGTGTCTACGGCTATCGTAAGGTAGCGTGTGAACAACAACGTCCAACCGTTGTGAAAGGGCATCTACAATAAGACAACGTTCTCAGTCTTTTGTATTTTATGGGGTTATAGTTTAGCGGTTAAAATAATTTGTTACGAGCTAGTACTATACGCACTGACTTCGGGAAGTGTTGACGTGCTAGTAAATGATAAACGACGTTGGTTCGAATCCTTCTAGCCCTGCAAATTGAGATTTACATAGTAGAAAAGCGAAGCACGTGTGAATCGGAGGTAACCAGTTCTAGTAGAAGCCTTCATCGGTGGGCTGGGCATAAATGAGGAGATACTACTATGTAGCTTGCAAGAATCTCAATCTTTTTAGGTAAGAGAATCTAATTTTTACAATATATGAAAGATTTTACTTACAGCGGTTTTGAGAACCAGGAAACATGTAATCACCTCAAAGGAGGAGAAACATGTAAGGTGACTGGTATTGGAAATTCCATGACACCTATTTTGAAATCAAGGCAACCAGTTATATGTGAGCCTGTGACTGATGAGACCACACTAAAGAAGAGAGACATAGTTCTCTGTAAGGTGAGAGGACATCATTACTTACACTTGATACACGCCATACGGAACGATAAAGAGTTCTTAATTGGTAATAATCATGGTCACATGAATGGCTGGGTTGGCAGAAACCAGATTTACGGTAAAGTCGTAGAAATTCTTTAAGGTCAAATGGTTGTATGAGGGTTCGATTCCCTTGTGACTGGCAAATGAAACAGATGGATGGATGGTCACTAAACAATCTGTTTTCATTGTATGCTCTTCATGGTATGCAGTTTGTTAGTTCTGTGCAAAAACTAACACTTTGGGGTTTGTAGTGTAATGGCTAGCACAAGTCCTTTGCAAGGATTTAGAGGGGTTCGAATCCCACATTCTCCACAGTGACAGAGTGAAACGGCTTACACGCTAGGCTCATAACCTAGAAACACCAGGTTCGACTCCTGGGTGTCGCTACAAAACCACTCTGCTGCAAAAGCAGAAAAAACCAAGGAAGCTAACAGCAAGTCTCCTTTAGGCGGTAGAAATGCCGCTGTCACATAAACAGGAATGGCTTCCGATTTTTAATAACAATTTAAATTTTAAGTATTATGAAGAAAAACAGTTTTTGGTAGGTTTCTAACCAGTTCTGGTAGCTGAAACTGATTCGTGGTCCCGATGTATGTTTTTAATTCTGAGAGGGAAAATAGTGAAGTATTAACTAAATTATTAATAACAATCAAATTAAAAAACATACAACAATGGAAAAGAAAATTTTTACAAATACAGAGACCACAAAAGAGCAGTATCTTAAGTTTAAGGAATTCATTAAGTCAGACGCAGAGAAAGACCATTCTGACTATGTAGCTTATTACATCTTCAAGCACAGGATAACTGGCGAGGAGCGTGACAAATACT
>Ga0310691_10000341_pt1 | contig 92304 bp, 73 predicted proteins | sample 176DNAGHGlowgp2_FD_203887 | JGI IMG/M metagenome (GOLD analysis project Ga0310691, IMG submission 203887) | Sheep rumen microbial communities from Palmerston North, Manawatu-Wanganui, New Zealand - 1766 DNA GHGlow gp2 (v2) (version 2) | ecosystem: Host-associated > Mammals > Digestive system >...
AATGGTGCTGAAGGACAAAGTGACGAAGTATAAAGAACGACTGTTAGAGGAATGGGAAGAGTTACCTCCCATATTTGTAACTTCATCCGAAACAGGTCTTGGTGGCGAAGAATTGACGAGCTATATAGAGGAGTTGAACGAAAGTGTAAAATCTTAATAATCGTACATTTTTTGAGTAGGTCCAAAGTGCGTAATTACTCCGATAAAAGTGCGATCACACCTCGATAAACCAATTATGGGCAAAATCTTAAAAATAGTAAACTTTTTGTTGCTGTGTGCGTGCAGTATTTTTGCGTACGCGCGCAATGCCCGTGTGTATGGTTACGTAGTGGACGACAATAATATCGGAATCGAGTTGGCGAACGTAGCGGTACTGAATAGCGACAAGCCGCTTGGTACAGCGACAAACAAAAACGGCTACTATGAACTACTGCTGGATGAAGCGGACACTGTGGTGCTGGCCTTTTCAATGGTCGGTTACACGACCGTTCAGCAACGCGTGATTGATTTGCATGACGTACTGAATATCAATGTGCAGTTATTGACCGACGAGCAGTTATTGACCGAAATCGAAGTGCGCGGTATCAAGCATACGCAGGGCACGATGGATCATATCGATGCAGCGACGACACGTGTAATGCCGGACGCGACAGGCGGAAGTATCGAAAGTCTGTTAATCACTTTTGCCGGCGTGAGTCAGACAAATGAACTCAGCAGTCAGTATAATGTGCGCGGAGGTGCTTTTGATGAAAACTCGGTTTATGTGAACGGCATTGAGGTGCATCGTCCTTTGCTGATACGTAGCGGACAACAAGAAGGTCTGAGTTTTGTGAATCCGGAGATGGTCAAGAACGTTGCCTTCTCAGCCGGCGGTTTTGGTGCGCAATACGGTGACAAGATGTCGTCCGTACTGGATATTACGTATAAGCGTCCTGACAAGTTTGAGGCGAGTATCAGCGCGAGTCTGTTAGGCGCACAGTTGTACGTTGGCCACGGAGACAGTACGTACAGCCAGATGCATGGATTGCGGTACAAGACCAGCAAATATATGTTGGGCGGCTTGGCAACAGCCGGCAATTATCAGCCAACCTACATTGATTATCAGACATATATCACGTGGAAGTTACAAAAAGAGCCAAGTGCAAGGGGTTGGACAATGTCTTTTCTTGGCAATGTGAGTCAGAACGACTACCGTTTCACGCCGGACTCTCTGAGTGAGTCATTTGGAGGCCAGGAAGCGAAGAACTTGAGCATTTATTATGACGGTCAGGAGAAAGACCGTTTCCTTACGGCATTTGCTGCCTTGAGTGCCAAAGGGCACGTAAGCAATGAAGTAGAGATAGGTTTTGACCTGAGTGGTTTTTATACCAACGAGCGCGAGAATTTCGACATCACCGGTCAATACGTTCTATCCAATGCCCCTATGGGCAATGCGTCTTCAGCGGGCAATCCGCATTCAGAGCAAGTTGATCCAAGTGCCGGTCAATCGGAAGTGTTGGGCATAGGCACTTATCATGAACACGCGCGGAATACGTTGGAAGCAGGCGTTATAACGCTGGCGCATAACGGTGCATGGACCCGCGGAGACAATGTGCTCAGTTGGGGAGTAAGCGGTCAAGCAGAACTGATACACGACCGTATCAGCGAGTGGACTTGGCGCGATAGCGCCGGTTATTCGCTGCCTAACGACGGTCATTCGATGGAATTATACTATACATTGCGTGGTGAGGCGGAGATGCGTTCAGCTCGCGTGCAAGCGTATATCCAGAACCAACATAAATGGCACACCCATTCGGGTCAATGGATTCTGACGGTAGGCGGTCGCCTTCAGTGGTGGAGTTGGAACAACGAGGTACTCCCTTCGCCACGTGCGAGTATTGAATGGATTCCCGGATGGAAACGTGATTTCTGTTTCCGTCTGGCAACAGGCTTATATTATCAAGCTCCGTTCTACAAGGAGTTACGCGATACGGTGACCGATGCATTTGGTGTGACACGTATACAACTAAACAAGGACCTTCGGGCTCAACGTTCAGCCCATGTTGTGTTGGGTGGCGACTATTATTTCCGCGCATGGGGACGGCCGTTTAAGTTTACCGCTGAGGCATATTACAAATACATAGACCGGATGGAAAGCTACACAGTAGATAATGTACGCGTGCGCTACTCGGGCAAGAACGACTCAAAGGGCTATGCAACCGGTCTGGACTTGAAGTTATACGGAGAGTTAGTGCCCGGCGCGGATAGTTGGATATCCTTCTCAACAATGGTTGCACGGCAACAATTTGTGGAAGGCGGCGTAGCGTCGAGCGGTTGGATTCCCAGCCCCACGGAACAACGATGGAATTTCTCTATGCTGTTTCAGGACTACATTCCTCAGTTGCCGCAGTTGAAATTCCACCTCAAGATGCAGTTTGCAGAAGGTTTGCCTTTCTATGCTCCGCGCAACAATCAGAGTTGGGGACGTATGCCTATGTACAAACGTATAGACTTGGGTGCAACCTATGTATTTAATGCCCAGACAGCAAAGTTCATGCGCGCAGCCAGTGCCAAGCATGTGAAGCAATGGGCGATACAATTCGAGGTTTTCAACCTTGTAGGCTGGAAGAACGTGAACTCGTATTTCTGGGTAAGTGATGCTTACGGCGCACAATGGGCGAGTCCGAATTACCTGACAGGCAGACGATATAATTTGAAAATCACAGTAGACTTGAGATAATGAAAGAAGAGATTACACCGATGATGAAGCAGTTCCGCGACATCAAGACGCAATATCCGGATGCGATGTTGCTGTTCCGTTGCGGGGACTTCTATGAGACGTATGCAGAGGACGCGGTGAAAGCGAGTAAGATTTTGAATATCACGCTGACTCACCGTTCCAATGGTGGCAGCACCTCAGCGCAACCCATGGAAATGGCCGGTTTCCCTTTCCACGCATTGGATACATATCTGCCCAAGTTAGTGCGGGCAGGCTTGCGCGTGGCTATCTGCGATCAGTTGGAGGATCCGAAGTTAACGAAAAAACTGGTAAAGCGTGGTGTGACTGAACTAGTGACACCCGGCGTGAGTTATTCGGATACCACACTAACGCAAAAAGAGAATAACTGGGTAGCCTGTCTGCATTTCGACAAGCACCAGGTAGGTGTCGCTTTTCTGGATATCTCTACCGGAGAGTTCCAAGCTGCTCAAGGCGACAGCGAGTATATTGACAAACTGCTGACCAATTTTGCGCCGAAAGAGGTATTGTTTCTTCGCGGTCGCAAGGCAGAGGTGGAAAATCTATTCGGCAGCAAGTATTTCACGTTTGAGTTAGAGGACTGGCAGTTGGTAGAAAGTACGGCACGTGAACGTTTGCAGAAGTTATGGGGTGTTAGTTCTCTCAAGGGATTTGGCCTGGAAAAGATGCCAGCCGGCGTGACTGCAGCCGGAGGTATATTGATGTACCTCGATATGACCCAACACCTGCAAACAGGGCATATACAACACTTGAGCCGTATTGAAGAAGACAAATATGTTTGGTTGGACCGTTTTACTATTCGCAACCTTGAGTTGACGGGAGGTCAAACGGAAGAGAGCAAAACGCTATACGATGTGATTGACCGGACCATTACACCTATGGGCGGTCGTATGTTACATCGCTGGTTGGCGTTCCCCTTGAAGGATGTACGGCCCATACGCAACCGTGAGACGGTCGTAGAACATCTGTTCAAAAATCCGGAAGCACGGGAAACTTTGCGCGAAGCATTGCAACAAGTAGGAGATCTGGAACGTATCGTGAGCAAAGTCAGCACGGGTCGTATCGGTCCCCGTGAGATGGTACAGTTAGGTCGCGCCTTACGCGCCGTAGTTCCCATCAAGCGCATTTGCGAAGAAGCCCGTGAGAATGCCTATTTAAGTTTGTTAGGCGAAGAACTGGACCCCTGCAGCGAGATGCGAAGCCGCATTGAACGGGAGATAGTACCCGATCCTCCTTTAGCACAAGGGCGTCCCAACGTTATTGCCCGCGGTGTCGATACGGAACTGGATGAATTGCGTGCCATCCAATCGGATGGTAAGGACTATCTCTTGCAGATTCAACAACGCGAGATTGAACGCACAGGCATTCAGAGCCTGAAGATTGGATTTAACAATGTATTCGGATATTATCTGGAGGTTAGAAACACCTACAAGGACCTAGTTCCTCCGGAGTGGATACGCAAGCAGACGCTGGTAGGCGCAGAGCGGTATATCACTGAGGAACTAAAGACCTATGAGGAAAAAATCACTACTGCAGAGGATAAAATCCAAATCATTGAAAACAGATTGTACCAGGAGTTGATGCTGGCGTTGGGTGAGTATGTACCTCAGATGCAGTTGGATGCCAACGTATTGGCACAACTGGACTGCTTGTTAAGTTTTGCGGACGTTGCAGCAGAATACAGATATGTCTGTCCGGAAGTGAATGATAGTTTGGTGATTGATATTCATCAAGGTCGTCACCCTGTAATCGAACATCAGTTACCACCGGGCGAGCAATATATCGCCAATGATGTATTGCTGGATAATAATAGCCAGCAAATTATTATCATCACAGGTCCCAACATGGCCGGTAAGTCTGCATTGCTGCGTCAAACTGCATTGATTGTCCTGCTGGCGCAGATGGGATCGTTTGTACCGGCAGAGAGCGCATCGATTGGTATTGTGGATAAGATTTTCACCCGCGTCGGTGCTAGCGATAACATCTCTCTGGGAGAGTCAACGTTTATGGTAGAGATGAACGAAGCAGCATCTATTTTGAATAACTTAAGCGAGCGCAGTCTGGTACTGTTTGATGAATTAGGTAGAGGCACGAGCACTTATGACGGTATTTCCATTGCATGGGCGATTGTTGAGTATATCCATGAGAATAAAGGTCACGCCAAGACGCTTTTTGCTACGCATTACCACGAACTTAACGAGATGGAGAAGACTTTCGAACGTATTCGGAATTACAATGTATCAGTGCGGGAGGTGAATGGTAAGGTTATATTCCTGCGCAAGTTGGTTCGTGGCGGCAGTGAACATAGTTTCGGTATTCACGTAGCCAAGTTAGCCGGAATGCCGGCATCCATTGTAGAGCGTGCTAATCAGATTTTGGCGGACCTTGAGTGCGCCTCCAAGAATGGAGACATCGCGAAACCGACCGAACATATCGGCGAGAGCCGCGAAGGACTACAATTGAGTTTCTTCCAATTGGATGACCCGGTGCTTGAACAAATTCGCGATGAGGTAAAATCACTGGACATCAACAACTTAACTCCTCTGGAAGCGCTAAATAAATTATCAGAAATAAAGAAATTAGTCGGCAAATGAAAAAGCGTAAAATCTTATATTGGGCCTTAGGTCTCATCGGTGGTTTTCTATTGCTGGCAGGTGCTTTTGTTACAGAGCAATATTACCGTTGGGAGGTATGCAATTTCGTATCGCGTGACGGCGAAGCGCATAGTTATCTTGTGCACGAAGGAACCAGTTTGGATAGCGTACTGAATATGCTGCGCGAAGACTATGATATCAGTGCCGAAACGGACTTAAAGATGCACCGTCGTATTATGTTTGTGCTTTCTCCCGAACCCGGTCATTATCGTTTTCCATCGCAAATAGGCGACCGAGAGTTGTTGGAACGCCTCAAATACGGCTATCAAACACCCGTACGTATCACTTGGAACCACTACGTGCGCACACGAGAAGAATTAGCCGGAAAAGTAACACGCCACCTGCTAATGGATAGTATAACTCTGCTCCAATTACTGGATAGCGATGCTTACTTGGCACCAATGGGATTTAACCGTGAGACCAGTCGATGTCTATTCATCCCTAATACATACGAAGTCTATTGGAATATTTCTCCGGATGGACTATTCAAACGAATGCAGAAAGAATACAACACATTTTGGAACGAAGAGCGTCGTCACAAAGCCGATTCGCTTGGTTTGACTCCTATTGAGATAGCTATCGTTGCATCTATAGTGGAAAGCGAAAGCAATAATAAGAGAGAACTTCCCATCATTGCCAGTTTATACCTTAACCGCGTGCATAGAGGAATGCTGTTACAAGCTTGCCCAACCGTCAAATATGCCGTGGGAGACTTCAAACTGCGCCGCGTGCTGAATCGTCATCTGGCGGTAGATAATCCATACAATACGTACAAATACCCTGGCTTACCTCCCGGTCCTATTCGCTGCCCATCTCCAGAAACAATGGATATTGTACTCAATGCGCCAAAGACGGATTTCCTATTTATGTGCGCCAATCCGGAATTAAACAATACCCATATTTTCTCGTCCTCTTATAGCGGGCATGCCGCAGCTGCCGCGCAGTACCGACATACAATGGATACAATCAATTGGGAGCGCTTTGATGAAATGCGCAAACAGCAACGCGAACAGGCCCAACAACAAGCAGAGTCACAAACAACATCACAATGATTTGGGACAATAATGAAGATATACGACTGATTGAGTGCACCAATAACCGTCGCGCCATCCAACATCATCTTAACGAATGTCGTGAAGAACGGCGTCCGTATGTGTTTGTTACGAATACGATGACCGTCAAACCTTTAAATCGGTTGCTTGTGCCGGTTAGTATGCTGGAAGAGGAGACATACAAAGCAGAAATATGCACTTATCTGGCACGCAAAACAGGCGCACATATTATTTTGCTCAAGGCGCATGACTATGGTACTCATGCACAACAGAACGTCAACCGTATCGTTACACATATCAAAGCAATTGCTGAACGCAGCGGAGAAAACATCTCATACGAAATCGTGGAAGCGCACAAAGATTCATTCTCCCTAATTAAAGAAGCCAGCGAACGCCAACGGGATTTTCGCCATGACTTGTTAATCCTTACCGCCAGCCGCGACTATGGATTGGATGATATTATATTTGGTCCTCCAGAGCAACATGCTATTCGTCGTGCATTGGTACCGGTAATGCTTGTTAATCCACGAGAAGATCTATTTTCTCTTTGCGACTAACAAAATGAAACATCATATGCAGAGTGTATAACAAAATGATACATTCATAGCAAAATTATACAAAATGTGTTATTTTGCAAAGTACATTTAGCATTTTTGTCTTTTTCGGCACTTTTTTACGAAAATATTTGGAAGGTTGATGAAAAAGCAGTACTTTTGCACCGTGTTTTTCATGGTATTAGATTTAAGGTTAAATGAAAAGGTTGGGTTGTCGTGAGACAACCTTCTTTTTTTTTACGTAGTTATAATACTACACTTAATCGAAAAAAAGAAGGATACCCTTCTTTATTTTCTTGCATATGTCAAAAAAATGTTGTACCTTTGCCCCCGATTTTATGTGCATAGGATAGAGAGAATGGCTAAGATACAAGATAGGAATCGGTTATACGCCTTCTTGCGGCCGTATGTAGATTGGATGTTCCGGCATTCGTACCGGCATATTCAGTATGTTGGTCGCGAGAATATTCCTACCGACGGAGCAATTATATTTGCCCCCAATCACACCAATGCGCTGTGCGATGCGATGGCTGTTTTAGGTATAGATCACCGGCAAAAAGTGTTCGTAGCTCGCGCAGATATATTCCGAAATCCAAGGCAAGCGAAAATTCTTCGATGGCTGAAGATTATGCCAATCCGTCGCGTGCGTGACGGATTGGATGAGGTGCGGCATAACGACGAAACTATTGATAATGCAGTCGATTCTCTGCGTGACGGTGTACCGTTCTGCATTTTACCGGAAGGCACACATCGTCCAATGCATTCACTGTTGCCATTAGGTAAAGGAATTTTCCGCATCGCTTTGCGCGCCAACGATGAATTCGGAAAAGACAAACCCATCTACATTGTGCCGATAGGATTGGAATACGGAGATTACTTCCATCTTTGGGACAGTTTGACTGTGAACATCGGCAAACCAATCAATGTGACGCAGTTTGCAAAAGAGCATGCAGAATTAGACCGCCCGCAGATGATTATGTTGCTGCGAGAGGAACTTACACAGCGCATGCGCGAGCAGATTCTATGGGTTCCCGATGATGATCATTACGAGGAGAACTTAGCCAAGTTGCAAGCCAACCCTCCGGCACCATTTGACAAATTCAAGCATCATCGTATGCCACATTGGTTGCTTTTGATTATTTTAATCTTGCTTTCACCGCTTTTCCTTATCAGCGCAGTCATAACTATTCCGCTATGGGGCATGTGGCTACTCATACGATGGAAAGTGAAAGACCCCGCTTTCCATAATTCAGTACAATATGTTTGGCAGGTAATTATTATTCCGCTGAATTTCTTTATTACGTTGCCTTTTTGGATGTTTTTACAGGAATATCTGTATCAAGTGAGAATGTTAAAACAATAATATATGATTCGTGTTTACGTTGTTATTGCCTTGTATATCTTGGTTCCGGTATTGATTATTGAGTGCTTCAAGCGCTGGACATGGATGCAGAAAATTGGGACAGTGGTTGCGGCTTACGCAGTAGGTATTCTCTTTGCATTAACCGGCTTCGTCCATTTTGAGCCCGAAACCGCAGTTGCATTGTCGTTCAGCAAGTTACAGTCGACTATCATGTCTGTTGCGGTACCATTAGCCATCCCACTGATGCTCTTCAACTGTGACTTTAAGTTATGGACCAAAGCGTTGCCCAAGACTATCTGGTCATTGATTGGCGGGATTGTAGCAGTACTGATCGCCGTGGTCAGTGGATATTTCATCTTCCGCACGACCGATATACCAGAACTTAATAAAGTAGCTGCAATGATGACCGGTATTTATACCGGAGGCACAATGAATTTCAATGCGTTAGGAGCCTCTTTGGGTGTTGACAAAACGGTGATGGCAATTGTGTTGGCTTTTGAGATGGTACTTACCACTCCGTATATCTTTTTTATCATCGGGGGCGGGTATAAAGTATTCCGAAAAGTGTTACCTTATGAAGATGTAACGCGCAAGGGGCGAAAGGACGAAAACGTGGAGTCAAAAGATATAGAAAATTATCGTGGTATGTTTGACCGCAAGAATGTAGGCGGCATGTTCGCGGGACTAGGGCTGAGCTTATTGTTCCTCGCTATCGGTGCTGGGCTGGCATTGCTCATCACCGGCACATTGAACGAGTTGGTGGTGATTCTCACTATCACGACCTTGTCTATCATCGCCTCGTTCTTCAAGAAAGTGCGCGAGTTACCCAAAACCTTTGAATTGGGCATGTTCTTCATTCTCATTTTTTCCGTCATAGTTGCTTCTCTCTTCGATATTCATAGTGTGAATGGAGGATCACTGATGATTGGGCTGTTTGTACTATGGGTTATGCTTTGTGCTGCCGCTTTACACTTAATTTTCTGCCGTATCGCAAAAGTAAGCGGGGACCTTTTCTGCGTCAGCCAAATAGCATTACTTTGCTCCCCACCTTTCGTGCCGCCTGTCGTAGGAGCTATGAAAAATAAGAAGGTACTTATCTCCGGTATCGTCATCGGTTTAGTAGGTTATGCGATAGGTACTTATTTAGGTGTATTAATAGCGTTTATTCTGCCATAAATATTGGATTATGAAAAGATTTCTCTATATTATTCTTGCTGCGCTGGTGGTAATGCCGATGACAGCGCAGGAATCAGTAGTTGATTCAACCGTTGTTGACACTACTGCGATTGTTGTTAAGAAGCACAAGCGGAAACAGAAACCGCAGGAAGTGGATTCGCTTGGTCGCAAAATCAAAACTGGTTGGAACTTCGGTATTCTGCCGTCTATCGCCTACGATGCCGATTATGGTTTTCAAGGTGGTGTACTTACGAATGTCTATTATTACGGAGATGGCAAACAATATCCGGAATATATCCATTCACTTTATTTTGAGGCAGCATACACAACCAAGCACCACGGTATATTCCGTTTTAATTATGACTCTAAATATCTGATTCCAGGCTATCGTTTGACCTTAGACGCCACTTATCTGCCGGACGCGATGTGCGATTTTTATGGTTTTAACGGTTTCCAATCCAAGTATAACTCCACATGGCATAGTTGGAATAAGAATCCGGATAAAATGCCATTTAAAGAGGACTATCGCACACGCGTATTTTATAAGTACAAACGTGACCTTATTCGCGTAGCCGGAGATATAGAGGGGACTATATACAAGAACCTCAAGTGGAACGCAGGATTGGGTGTTGTGGGCTATTTGATTGATGACTGCGACATCAATATGCTCAACGGAAAGAACACTTACACAGACACACTGCCACGATGGGGACAGAAAGCCCTTAATCCAAATGAAGAATTACTCTATGACAAGTACAAAACTTGGGGGTTGATTGGCGATGACGAAAAGAATGGCGGTTGGCATCCGTATGTGCGTGTCGGGCTCACATACGACACGCGTGATAAGCGACAGGGACCCAACAAAGGAATCTACACAGATTTGTTTTTTACCTATTCGGCAGCGTTCAATGCGGCCTATGGTCAGCAGGCTTCGGCGGGGTATAACCACTTGCAGTTTAATTTCACCTTCCGTCATTATGTGCCTTGTTATTACGACAAAAACGGTATTAACCGCGTGACGTTTGCTTACCGTCTTGGGCTACAAAATAATATTGCCGGGCGTTCGCCGTTCTACATGAACAACTACCTGAATACCCTCTTTATCCAGCGTGTGTATTATGAAGGATTAGGCGGAGGCAACTCGGTACGTGGTATGATGGCTAACCGTATATTGGCAGACGGCTTTGCATTTGCCAATATTGAATTCCGGTTCCGCATAGTGGATTTCGATATTAAACATCAGCATTTTTATATCGGCTTGAATCCCTTCTTCGACATGGGTGTAATCACTCAACCGTACAACCTGGATAAGTTAGTAGAATATCATACGCATGGCAATTACTCCACCCTCCGCGAGAGTGTGGCTGCAGCTGGAGATAATTATGACGATTATTTCACCACTGACCCTAAACGGATTTATTATCCGCACATGACTGCGGGTGTGGGATTGAAAATAGGCATGAACGAAAATTTTGTGCTCTCTGCTGATTGGGGTATGCCTATCGACAAGCAAGACAATGCTAAATATGCCAATTTTTATGTAAAGATGGGATATTTATTCTAACCCATAAACGACATGGTTATGAAACCTGTTTTTATTACGCTACTGCTTACATTAACGTTCTGTGCGAGCGCTTTGGCCCGGCAGACGTATGCATTTGTTGAGCGCGACTCAACTATTTATCTGGACATTTACCCTCCTACAACAGAACCGAACGGATATACCTATGTGCACATGTTTGGCGGAGGGTTTCTCTTCGGCTCTCGCCAACGCCCGTGGGACATGGATTACTGTCGCAAGTTGGCGGAACGGGGTTATACAGCTGTTGCCATAGACTATCGCCTTGGGCTGAAAGGGGAAACGAACGTAGGAATTCATGCCGTCGGAGCTTTGGAAAAAGCGGTGTATATGGCTTCTGCCGACTGCGCTGCTGCTGTAGCGTTTTTGGTAAAACACGCTGAAGAGTTGGGCATTAATCCGGATAAAATTATCCTTAGCGGCTCTTCAGCCGGGGCAATCACAGCACTAATGACAGACTACGGTCGATGCAATGCACTATCATACGTAGACGAGCTGCCTAAAGGATGGAAACCTGCTGGTGTCGTGGCTTATAGCGGAGCTATTTATTCCGTTTTGGGAGGACTCAAATGGGCTGAGCCACCCGCGCCGACACTTCTCTGGCATGGTACAGTAGACAAACTAGTGACATATAAGAAGATTGAGTTTGGTAAACGCGGGTTCTATGGAGCCAGTGCCATTGCTGCCAAAATGGAGAAAAATGGATATCGGTACGCTATTTATCGTTACAAAGGATTGGGACACGAAGTCAGTATGGGTGGTCCGATGACTATGGATGAATTAGACTTGTTTGTCAAGCAGTACATCACGGACGCTAGAGCACTGCACAGAGATATAACCGTCCTAGATGATTCTATCAAGCCCAGTGCATGGACATATATAACGGTAAAGGATCTGTATAAGAAAAAGCAATCATCACCCATTGCCAACCAATAAGGCGAGAATATACCCTCCTATTACGCGAAAAAGGCACCATCAGGTGCCTTTTTCTGCGGAAGAGGGGGGATTCGAACCCCCGGTACAGTTACCCGTACGACAGTTTAGCAAACTGTTGGTTTCAGCCACTCACCCACCCTTCCGGTTGATAACTGAAATCTGCTTTCATCCAAAAGCGGGTGCAAAAGTAATACATTTTTTTGATATGAGCAAATAATTTTACTTTTTTTTTGTCTATGTCGTAAAAAAAGAGTACTTTTGCAGTCTAAAACTCATAAACAATGCCCCACAATACTGAAATTGAGCGGAAATTTTTAGTTTGCTCAGATGCTTTTAAGTTACAAGCCGTAGCGCTACAGCATATCGAGCAGGGTTATCTATGCAAAGACAAAGAGCGCACTATTCGCGTACGCATAAGCGACACGCGCGCGTTCATTACTATTAAATCATCCTCGTTACGCGAAGGTATCGCACGATTTGAGTGGGAGAAGGAAATTGATGTACATGACGCACAAGAATTGATGCAGCTATGCTTGCCTGACGTAATCAGTAAAACGCGATACATCGTACCTGCTACTGGTACGAATGGAGAGAATCGTTGCTGGGAGATTGACGTATTCCATGGGCGTTTGGAAGGACGCGTACTGGCGGAGATTGAATTAGAAAGTGATCACGAGACCTTCGAAAAACCGGATTGGTTAGGAGAAGAAGTAACGGGGTTGCCGCAATATTACAACGCAAATATGTAAGGAAAAGGTATTTCTTTCCACTTTTTACAAAAAAGTTGCCTAAATATTTGCGTATGTAAAAAAAAAGCAGTACCTTTGCACCCGCTTTCAAAAAAGAGCTTTTGAATTGTCTTCCTAGCTCAGTTGGTAGAGCAACTGACTCTTAATCAGTGGGTCGAGGGTTCGAGCCCCTCGGAGGACACAAAAGGACATCCATTCGGGTGTTCTTTTTTTTTGCTACAAACTCTCCGCAAAGCGTTCTGCTTCGACCAACTGCTCTATTTTGCCGACATCCATCATACTATAGTTTGCAGGCACATAGGCGCGCAAAGGTATCGTATCCATAATGTCAAGATAAAAGGAGATTAGGGAAAACTTGTCCTCTGTTTTTTGCCGCAATAACGCCAACGTTGCCGGATTAAGTATCTGAAGTCCGCTAAACGCCAAATGCCGACCGTCTGCGCCTTTCTGCTCACCGGTAGCAATATTGGTCCACCCTTGCAATAATCCTTGTTCATTAAAACAAAGGTAACGTTGCGTAGTACGGTCGCTCACCACCAAAAGACTTGTACCTGTTTGCTCGTAAGCGTTGATAAGATCACGAAGATTGATATTAGAGAGAATATCCACATTACATGCTAAAACAGGCTCATTTTCAAACCATTTCATCGCTTTTCGCAGCCCACCACCCGTTTCTAATAAAGCATCTCGTTCATCGGAAACGATAATATTACAACCCCATCCGTTATTCGTACGAATTGCGTCAATTATCTGATCAGGGAAATGGTGCACATTGACCACTATGTCGGTAATTCCGGCATTATGCAGCTGCTCCACTTGCCATTGCAGCAAAGGCTTGCCGGCTAACGGGACCAGCGCTTTGGGCATTGTTTCAGTCAGGGGTTTGAGGCGTGTGCCCAAACCCGCAGCAAAAATCATCGCACGCATAACTCTCTATGAATTAATTCGATGTGCACTGCGTATTTCTCCTGTAAATGACGAGCCATATGCTCTGCACAATAGACAGAACGGTGCTGACCGCCTGTACATCCGAATGAGACCTGAAGATGAGTAAATCCACGCTCAAGGAAGCGCTCTACATGATGGTCAACAAGTTTATCTACTGACGCCAGAAACGTCAGTATCTCGCCGTCGTTCTCCAGGAAATCAATCACCGGCTGATCAAGACCGGTCATTGTTTTGAACTGCTCGTATTTACCGGGGTTGTGGGTGGAGCGGCAGTCAAAGACATAACCTCCACCATTACCGGATTCATCAGCGGGGATACCTCGCTTAAAAGAGAAGGAGTAAATTGTTACTGAGAGCATATAAATATGGGTATTCGTCTTTTAATTGCTGAAGGATCGAGTGCAAATTCCTCAGTGCGTGAGGAATAGATTCCAGAAAATGAGGTTTGCGTTCAAAATAGCCCCTGTATCCATAAGCACCAAGCACTTGAAGTGTTCTGAGTAACACAAAATGCGGGAGTGCCGCTCGCCAGTCACTTTCTTTCAAACTGGGCTGAAGAGTATGCAATTCGTTCAGATAGGAATCAATGAGTTCGGTGCGCAGAGCCGCGGGAATATTCGCTTTCGCTTGCCATAGGAACGAAGCCACGTCATATTGCGTAGGCCCACGACGACCGCCCTGAAAATCTATAAAATAAGGACGACCGTCTTTGAGCATCACATTACGACTTTGGAAGTCGCGATACAAAAACGCATCTGACGGTTGTGCCAAAATCAGATGAACAATCCTATCAAACTCATCTTCCAGAGCAGGCTCAGAGAATTCAACCTTAGTACCTTTTAGAAAGCAATACTTAAAATAATTGAGATCCCAGCGAATAGAACGCGCATCCATAGCCGGTACTGGAAAACATACAGACCAGTCAAAATCACGAGCCCCTTCGATTTGTATATGGGCCAATGTTCGGATTGTGGCTTCTAATAAGGTACGTTCCTCCGGAAGAAAACAACCTGTCTCGCGACCATGACGAATAGCATCAAAAAGAAGAGTATCACCTAAATCCTCTTGAGTATAACTCATCTCATCGGCGCTAACGGATAATACACGCGGTACCGGCAAACCCAAGTCCACGAAATGACGGGACATATAAATGAACGCGCGGTTCTCGTCGCGGTTCGTCCCTTCTACACGAATAACCGTCTGACCATCGGCTGACAACAGACGAGTATAGATTCTATTGCTGCCTTGCTGCGCAATCATGATCTAAACTGCAACGCGTGGTGAATACAAGTCACTTTACACGGACCGATAATATTCTCAAGGATACCATCGGCCTCGAATAGAATATGCTTGCGGTAACTGATTTCTATCTCTTTACCAACTATCGGATAGACAAACAGCAGTTCTGTCAGGCGACCGTTATACAATTTCGGAAGTGCTGCGAGAACTTGTTTGAAAGTCGGTTTGCGGATGAACATCGAGTTGAAAATACCGTCTTGCGGATCGGCCTCAGGATTCTGACGAATACCGCCGCCAGAGAACGGACCATTACCGATATTCATAGTAAAGAGCCTGTCATCTACGGCAACCTTTCCATCTACCGTCAATACCATGTGCTGCGATTTATGTTGAACAATAGCTGCGATGAGGCCAAACAGGTAATTCACGTGATGAGAACCGATATAATATTTCAACGCCTCAGCTTTCTTGCAGCATAATGGATCGACTCCAAAACCTACGGAGTTGATGAAATAACGATGGTGTTCGATGTTATTACGCCAGTAGGTTACACAGCCAATATCTATCGGATGACCCGTACCTTCAAAGAAACGGCGGAGACTCTCTTTATGGTTTTTGGTTAGATTCCAATAACGCGCCCAGTCATTCCCCGTTCCACGAGGCATCAGACCGACTTGTATCTGCGCTTTCTGAGCCGGGGTTAGGGTGGAACGCATAATGCCGTTGATGGCTTCTGACAACGTTCCATCGCCTCCTAAAATCAGTATCTCGTCATAGCCCTTTTCCACCAATTCACGAGCCAACTCTATTGCATGACCGGCATATTTCGTTACACGGTAAGCAAATGGTTGATGACGCTTGCGCAATAGATGCCATAGATAAATACGTTGGGCGCGAAAATAGTTCTTGCCTGACTTCGGATTAATGATTATTCCTAACATGGATTAGCGGGTTAATGGATTGAATTGGTTGCGATAAAACGAAAAGCGCACCATGAAAAACATAGTGCGCTTTGGTTAGGTTGATTACTTGAAGAACTCTTGAACTTTCTCGTTCAAAACAATTTCTTCCTGGAAGATGTAAGCCCCGGTCTTAGGAGACTTAACCATCTTAATGCACTTGCTATGTGCACGTCCGGAATTTCCGGTTTGAAGGGTTGCGACCGCTTTCTTTGCCATAGTTCTAAGCCTTTCTAAAATGAGGGTTAATTACTTAATCTCCTTGTGAAGAGTGTATTTCTTCAAGTAGGGATTGTACTTCATCAGTTCCAAACGATCCGGAGTGTTCTTGCGGTTCTTTGTCGTGATGTAACGAGACATTCCGGGAACGCCGCTGGCTTTTTGCTCTGTGCACTCAAGGATTACCTGAACACGTGCTTCTTTTACTTTCTTTGCCATTGTTTAGCTCCTTTCGTTTAATACAGATAGCCCTTCTCTGCAGCCTGTCTAAGCGCTGCATCCAAGCCTATCTTGTTAATTGTTCTCAGACCGGCTGCACTCACGTTCAGCTCGATCCATGCATCTTGTTCTACCCAGTAGAACTTGCGGCGGAAGAGGTTCACATCGAAACTGCGCTTCGTATGGCGCTTCGAATGTGAGACATTGCAGCCGACCATGGCTTTCTTGCCTGTAATTTGACAAATCTTTGACATTGTTGTATATATTTTATATTTTTATTTCGAGTTTGGGGACTTTTCGCATATCTACACGAAAAATCGCGCAAAGGTACTGCTTTTTTTTGACATACGCAAATTTTAGGAGCATTTTTATTTAAAAATTTTTATTTTGTTCACGAAAGACGGATTTTTTACATATGAAAATAGTACGATTATTAAGATTTTTCACTTACGGAGTGTGAACGCACTTTTTACGTACTTTTTACGGAGTAATTACCTGCTTTGAGACACCTGATTTTAACAAAAAAAAATATACGATTATTAAGATTTGCAAAAAAAATGCATAAATATTTGCACGTTTGCAAAAAAAGCACTACCTTTGTACCGAAATATATTAACCTATAAAACAAAACACTATGGTAAAGAAATTTATTTGCCCGATTTGTGGTTATGTACACGAGGGCACAGAGGCTCCGGAGCGTTGCCCGCAATGTAAACAAATTGTTGAGTGGAAAATCGTTGACGAGAATGCAGGTATCGCCTTTGCTTGCGAGCACATTATCGGCGTTGCCAAGAACACGGACGATGAGATGAAGAAAGATTTGAATGCGCATTTCATGGGAGAAGCTACGGAAGTAGGCATGTACCTGGCTATGAGCCGTCAAGCCGACAGAGAGGGATATCCGGAAATCGCAGAGGCTTTCAAAAGATATGCGTTCGAAGAGGCTGAGCACTGCGCTAAATTCGCAGAACTCTTAGGAGAAGTCGTATGGGATACCAAAACGAATCTGGAGAAACGTATGCTGGCCGAAGCTGGCGCTTGTGAAGACAAGCTGAGAATCGCTAAACGCGCGAAAGCGCTGGACCTCGATGCTATTCATGACACCGTGCATGAAATGGCGAAAGACGAGGCACGCCACGGCAAAGGATTTGAAGGGCTCTTCAAACGCTACTTTGGAAAGTAATTACGCCGCAAGATTAGGCAATTAGCCCGCCGCCTATCACGAATCCGTCCTGATAAAGGACTACCGATTGGCCTGGCGTAACACCCCAGACGGGAGTTGCAAATGTAATGCAGCTCTCGTCTATTTTTGTCACAGGCACTGCTTGACTGCGATAACGGATTTTCGCCGTAATCTCACCTTCCGCTAATTCTCTTACCGTTAACCCTTTAACCCGCAACTCTGTTGCGTACAAGTCGTCATTCGTACCCAAGGTCACACGGTTGGTGTTTGCATCTATATGGGTCACAAAAGCCGGATGCCCGAGCGCTATACCTAAGCCTTTGCGTTGACCAATAGTATAATTGACATAACCCTCGTGCCTTCCCAACACATGGCCTTGCGCGTCCACGTACTCGCCCGCGCGCACACGTTCATTATAATCAGGCACGTTCGCGCGCAAGAAAGCACGGTAGTCATTGTCCGGTATAAAACAAATCTCCTGACTCTCACGTTTCGTAGCCAGTTTCTCATAGCCGTGCTCACGCGCTATGGTGCGTACTTCGTCTTTGGTCAAATCTCCGAGAGGAAAAATAGTACGGCGTAATTGCTCCTCTGTCAGCATCCAGAGAAAATAGGTCTGATCTTTTCGTTCGTCTGCCGCGGCTGCAAGATAGATTTTTCCCTCATGCTCTTTGGTCCGGGCATAATGACCGGTAGCTATGTAATCGCAATGCAACTCATCCGCTACACGCATCAACTCGCCCCATTTGATATGACTGTTACACAACACACAGGGATTAGGTGTATGCCCGGACATATACTCATCGATGAAATTCTGAATGACACACTGCCGGAAGGTATCGCGAAAATCTACTATGTGATGTTCAAATCCCATGCGTTCGGCATTATGCTTTGCCTCCATGATAGATTCAATAGAACAACAACCTTTCTCTTTCGCAATGCAAGATTCTTTTATACTGTCGAACGTACGGAATGTGACGCCTACAACATCATAGCCCTGCTCTATTAGAAGCATGGCGCTGACGGTAGAATCAATTCCGCCGGACATTCCAAGCAAAACACGCTTTTTCATTGCTGCATATCTACCAGTTTTGTATAGTAACCTCCGCGTGCGTACAACTCGTCATGGGTGCCGCGTTCCACAATCCGTCCTTCATGCACCACGTAGATCAAGTCTGCATGTTTAATCGTAGATAATCGATGTGCCACAACAAGCGTGGTGCGCTCTTTCATCACATTGGCAAGCGCTTCTTGTACTAATCGTTCCGATTCACTATCCAAAGCCGAGGTAGCCTCATCCAATATCAGTATCGGGGGATTCTTTAGAATAGCACGTGCTATACTTAGCCGTTGACGCTGACCTCCGGACAAACGACTTCCGCGATCTCCTATCATGGTGTTATACCCTTCCGGCATCTGTTCTATAAAATGATGCGCATTCGCCACACGCGCAGCCTGCTCTACCGCTTGTTCCCATGTAAGACCATTCGGTGCCGGAAGAGACGTATCCACACCAAAAGTAATGTTATTATAAACCGTGTCGTTGAATAAAATAGGCTCTTGGCATACGATGCCCATCAGCGAACGCAAATCGTGTGTTAAAAACTCACGTATGTCCGTTCCGTCAATCGTCACAGTTCCTTGTTGCGGGTCATAGAAACGCGGTAAAAGGTCTGTGATGGTTGTCTTGCCGCCACCCGATTGCCCCACCAACGCGACTGTTTGACCTTTCTGGATAGACAGAGATATATCCGTCAGAACCTCACGCTCTGCCTGATAAGCAAAAGACACATGATTGAACGCAATCGCTTTGTCAAATAGAACCGGTTTCGGCTCTTGAGGCTCATGGATATTTGATTGAGTCTCCAGCACAGCATCGATGCGTTCCAACGATGCCATGCCACGACGAATGCCGTACGATGCTTTGCTAAGGTCCTTTGCGGGGTTGATAATCGAATAGAAAATAACCAGATAATAGATGAATGTCGCTGCGTCTATCGTCGCATGGTCACCCAGGATAAGCAGTCCTCCAAACCACAGGATAATCGCGATAAGCACCGTACCCAGAAACTCCGATAACGGATGAGCCAGATAATACCGGCGGTTGATGCGGTTGAATGTGGCACGCGCAGCATTGGTTAGTGCCGTGAATCGTGCTTGCAGTTTATGCTGCGCATTAAAACCTTTCACCACACGCAAACCCAATAAGGTCTCGTCAACGGCAGACAAGATCTCTGCGTTCTGCTCCTGACCAACTTTGGATGCACGTTTCAGAGAACGCCCCAAACGACCAATTAGGAAAATCGCCATCGGCATCAACAGCAATACAAAAAGCGTCAACTGCCAGGAGATAACAAACAGCGTCAGCAAGTACACAAGGATCATCAAAGGGTCTTTGAACAAAATATCCAAGGCCGACATAATAGATGCCTCCACTTCACCTACGTCATTCGTCATACGTGAAATCACATCACCGCGCCGAGCTTCAGTAAAATAACCCATCGGCAGCGACAAAACCTTGCTGTATAACTGTTGCCTCAAATCGCGCAACACACCCGTGCGGATAGGAACCATGAAATAGTTCGCCAACCATGCAGCGCCGCATTTGAGACCTGTCATCACAATAAGGAACAGACCCAAACCTAACAGCACATAACCCGAGCCATGCAACGCTATCTGTTCGTTGAACAGACAATACATGTTTGTCCGCAGTGCTGCAATCATCTCCTGCAGACCACTCACGTCAGATAAGGCCACGCGCTCCACTTCGCTGGCACTCAGACCAAACAAAATCCGAAGCACAGGTATGATCGCTGCGAAAGAGAAAAGCGACAGAATGGTCGATAATAGGTTGAATACGATATTCAACACCATGTATCCGCGGTAAGGCGGTACAAAACGTCGTATAAGCGATATAAAATTCATCTATCTGCGGCTGTTTTCACGTACATACGTAATAATCTGGCGGTCGAAAACCGATTGATCGGTAAAGAACTTCATCGTGATTGGAAGTGCAATCAGTCGCTTACCCTGCGCTTGTAGGCGTTCCACCAAGGGTGTCGTTCTCTGGCGCTGAATATCTTTCTCGGTCGTCAGCACAAAATCAAAATTTTTCGCCTTAGCCAGCACATCCTCTATATCTTGGGGTGTGTACTTATGATGATCAGGATAAGCCATTAGTTGAGCCTGAGGATAATGTTGCTGCACGTAATCGAACATATACTGCGGTTGCGCGATTCCGCAAAGCACTAACGGCGTTCCCTCTTGCTCCATCTGCGCGTAGTTCAAACCAGTGAAATGTAATTGCTGATAGGTCGGTAGATGCAAACGATTATCCACCACGCGCATATCTATCGGACGAATCGAATCCGGGCATTTAGTGATCACTACTGCGTCCGCTTTAAGCGCCCGGTGGGGCAGGTCACGCAAGGTTCCCCACGGTAACATATGATCGTCAATATACAACTTGTCGTACGGAGTGAGTAAAATCGTCAAACCGCAATGAATAGCGCGGTGTTGCAAAGCATCGTCTAATATCACCACATCCAACTGTTGTAACTGACGCTTGAGTTGCTTCACGCCACGCACGCGGCTCTCACACACAGCGATGGGCACTTCCGGATACTTACGGTGCAGCCACATGGCCTCATCGCCGATAGTAGAAACGGTAGAATTCATATCGGCCATCACGAAACCGCGAGTACTGCGTTTGTATCCGCGGGACAACACCGCCGGATGAAAACCGTTCGTCAGCAACAGATGTACCAGATAATCCACCATAGGCGTCTTGCCCGTACCTCCTGCTGCCAAGTTGCCTACGCATATCGTAGGCACCTCGACAGAGAAAGACGGCAATAAGTGCTGGTCGTACAGCAAATGCCGAAACGCTACACCCAGAGTGTACAGCCAACTAAGCGGTATATAGAGAATATTGCGCAACACCTCTATACTCTAAACACTAAACTCTAAACTCTAAACTTTACTTGATAGTAACTTCCGGCATAAGAGCCATGATACGCGGCTTGGAAACAAACTCACGCACTTTCATGATCAGTTTCTCTTCCTCCGTCGTGTTATCCAAGGACTTGAGGAGTTCAGTCAACACATCTTCTTTCTCCGGATAATAAGCCAACTGGTAGGACTCCAATCCAGCAAGCGATACCGCTTTCTCTATGGCGTCATCAATATTACCGAGCTCATCCACGATACCGATCTCTTTGCCTTTGTCGCCCAGCCATACACGGCCTTCGCCTATCGATTTGATGTAATCCTGACTCACGTGACGACCCTCGGCACAACGGCGGGTGAACAGGTCATAACCGCGTTCTACCATCGTCTGCATTAACGCGTGTTCCTCGCTGTTCATTCCTTTGTAAAGCATGTTCGCCTCAAGTGCCGAATGCTTATTTGTAGAAACGCCATCGATATCCAGACCCACTTTGGTACGTAATTTAGATGCATTAGGCACCGTTCCGAAAATACCGATCGAGCCGGTCAAGGTCGTCGGCTCAGCGAAGATATAATCCGCTCCGCAAGAGATGTAATAGCCTCCGGATGCAGCGTAATCGCCCATGGATACTACAACCGGTATACTGTCTGCCTTCACATTTTGAATAGCGTGCCAGATAGCTTCACTCGCGTCAGCCGATCCACCCGGACTGTTCACACGAAGAACCAACGCCTTCACGTTCTTGTCTTTGCGGATTTTCTTAATCGTCTTAATCACTTCTTTGCCTACTATGCCATCACCGTTGTCGTCCGTAATCGCGCCCTCCAGATACAACACGGCCACTTTGTCTTTCGCCTTCGAGGCAGGACGTTTAACAAGCGCTAACTTAGACGTAGTCAATGTGTTATAGTCTTTTGTGCCGACATACACACGCAGCAATGAATCTACGTCTTGCGTATAAACGAGTGTATCTACCAAACCAGCGGCCAAGTTATCCTCTGCTGACTGAAGGTCCATATAGCGATCAGCCAACTTATCCAGTTGCTCTTCGCTCAGGTGACGGGAGTTACCTACCGCTTTCTTGTATTCACTCCAGATGCCACCCAAATACTGCTCTGTCTGCAAACGGTCAGCATCTGACATCGATGTACGGAAATACGGCTCAACGGCGGATTTGAAGGTACCTACTTTGAGAATCTGCATCTCTACGCCTATCTTCTCCAATACGCGCTTGTAGTACATTTTCTGCGCCGCCAAACCATGCCAACCTACAGCACCGGTCGGGTCCAGACAAATACGGTCTGCTACCGAAACTACGTAGTAATTCGTCTGACCATAACTCTTGGCGGAGGCAATAATCCATTTACCACTGGTCTTGAAATCCAACAGCGCGTCACGGAGTGTTTTGGCGTTCGCCGGCGCCATAGACATCTCTGCGCCATCCAACCAGATACCTAAAATCTTGTCGTCATTCTTCGCCAACCGAATATTACTCAACAGGTCATCCAGACCGACGCTTTCCTGTTTCGCATAATTACCTGCGTAAGGTACATTTCCCATCAAGCCGGCAAAAGGATTTTCCTCCTGAGCCTGCTCAACCAGCATTCCTTTCATCTGCAAACGATAAACGGTTTTGTCTTGTAGGGTTACTGACGATGGAGACAACATATCGCCCATCAACCAGCCAAGAATAGCACTACAGATGAAATACACTGCGAAGAAAATGAGGCAGCCGCCAAGGCAACCTACTCTGCGGCGGGGACGAACCTGCTCGCCCTCCACAATCTCTCTACGAATAAAGAAACTCATAATTGTTGATGATTTAATGATTTGTAATTAGTGATTTGTTATATTTTCAAATTAAATGTCATTCGGTGATAGGGTGTCGGGCCGTATTGTTTCAAAGCCGCGTAATGCTCTGCGGTCGGATAGCCCTTATTAGTATCCCATCCGTAATGAGGATACTCCTCGTGTAGCCGCAACATATAGGTATCCCTGTATGTCTTCGCCAGCACACTGGCTGCTGCGATGGACATATACGTTGCATCGCCGTGTACGACGGTATGAGCAGGAATCTCCAGCAGTTCGCCTTCAGGCACGTAAGGCTTCCACTTGTTGCCATCTACTAATATATGTTGCGGTCGAACAGACAACCGGTCCAACGCGCGTTGCATGCCTATTATCGAGCATTGCAAAATATTCCGCTCGTCTATCTCCTGCGGGCTGACTTCTACTACGGCCCAAGAGACTGCTTCCCGTTCAATAATCGGACGTAAGATGTCCCGTTGTTTCTCTGTCAACTGCTTCGAGTCGTTCAGCCACTCGAACTCAGGTATATCGTTCACGCGCGCCGGGTCTAAGATCACAGCCGCGCAGAACACACTCCCTGCTAACGGACCTCTGCCCGCTTCATCACAACCGGCTTCCATCAGCCCTGATATCATCTGTGTCTTTAACATATTTTCTATGGGACTTCTGGTCCCTGGGCCCCCGAAAATTTTAATTTTTGGGGAGAGCCGAGCTGTTCCGAGTACTTACTGCAAAAACGAGGTTTTGGCACATGTACGAGGAATTTGCCGGCGACTAGAACGGATGTCCAATCGCGAAGTGGAACGTCATATCATCTTTCCAGCACAGTCCGTTCGGCGCTGTACGCCATTGACGGCCCTCCGCTATACGGCTCGGGTCGTGTAACTTAACGCCGAAATCGATACGGAAGATAAGAATCGACAGGTCGAGCCGAATGCCGACACCGTAACTCCAGGCTATCTGCTTGTAGAACTGGTCCCAAAGGAAAACACCTCCGGGCTGCGACTCATAGTCTCGGATAGTCCATATATTTCCTGCGTCAAGGAACGCCGCCAACTCCAGGAACTTCAGTACCTTGAAACGGTACTCGAGGTTCATATCTATATGTATATCTCCCGCCTGTAAATCATATACCAGTGCACTACCCGTGCCGCGGAAGGTTCCGGGACCTAATGTACGGGCTTGCCATCCGCGGACACCATTGGCGCCACCACCGAAATAACGTTTCTCAAACGGCAACGTCGTGGCATTCAAATACGGCACGGCAACACCAATGCCCACGTGGTACAACAAGTGATGCTTGGGAGTGAGGATGCCATGGGCGGTAAAATTGAAATCCCCTTTCACGTACTGAGCGAAAGGTATTTTCCATAGCACGTATGACCCTTCGTCATTCTTCGGCAAATTAGCCGCTAACGAAAGAGCATACAGCGCATTACCTGCTGTCTCTACACGGAATGCCAACTGCACATACGAGCGGTTGGGAAAACGGGGATTAAACGAGGTGTACGAACCCAGATAACTCCAGTCTAAAATAAAATGGTCCTCGTAACTGGCCTTCAGTACGGACGAGCGGTCGATAAACTCCCGCTTGAACTGCTCGGACATCCACGGCAGGTAGATATAATTGATATCAATCAGATTGAACTGGTGTGTCCAGCCGGACCGGCGTCTGGGCGGAATAATATACGTCAGACCCGCGTTGGCGATGGTACGCGTGTACTCATCCGGGCGCTGCTGATAATTGTACGCGATATTCAACTTAACCTGGGAGGGGAATAACAAACCCGCCTCGGCTTTGGCCTCTATGGCTCTACCGCCGTTGGCACGCCACTCGTACGACGCGCGCGCGCCAAGTGTCAGCACTTCTGCTCCGTGGAAAATATTCTTGTTACTGTAGTTCAATCCGGCGGCTATGCCCCAATCTCCGGCGCTATAAGTGCCTTCCAGCTCCGCGGAAACGGAGTTCAGACGGCCACGCGAGACACTTACCTTACAATCCAGCAATGAATCGCCCACTTGTGTAAATGCCACATCCACATATTTCACGGGCGGCAACGCGTTCATGCGCGCGTACGTAGCTTCTACACTCGCCTCCGAGTAGCGAGCACCCTCGCGAATACGACAGGCGCGCTGCAAAGCGCTCTTGCGTAGGAACGGATGGTCCAATTGATACTCCAGATTGCGCACATAGAACTGCGTGCGTAATTGTTTCAGTTCTGCTGAATCCATATGCAGCACAAACGGCGCCAAATGGAGTCGCACGTCCACCTCGTGGGAGTTCAGCGAACTGTCCGCAGTGTACTCTAACATCGATTTCTCGAAATAGAAATACCCCTGATTGCGCAACATAGTCGCTATGCGGTCTCGCTCTTCATCGAGCACGGACGTGGAGAATTGCTCATTCGTATGAACCTTACAGCCGTTGTTATTGGCTATCCGGTTTACTTCCTCCATCGGTATATCCACCGTATAACTGCGTATTTTATAGGGTTGATTAGCAGTTATCAGATACGTCAAGTTCACCTTCCTGTCTTTCACCGTTATCGCCGTATCCACCGTCGCATTGAAATACCCCATATTATTCATCTGTTGACGTAACTGTTGCACACTGACCTGGGTCAACTCGTCGTCGTAAATGACCGGCGCCTCACCCATCTTATGCGCATTGCGCGCAAGACGTTTGTTAGACGCCGTGGTGGTATCCGAAGGGGCGGTGTTGTAGATATGAAGCTGTAACTTCCAGAACCCGAAAATCTCCGTGTTCTGCTTCTGACGCAGATAATTACGCAAATCGCCGACAGGCACGCTTTTATCGTCCACACATTTCACGCGCGCTTTGTTCAACAGGCACTTATCCTGAGGCACAAATTTAGTTGTGTTGCAAGCACAGAAAAGCACCGCCAAAAGTAATATGTACAGCTTATTACGCATATTTAGCGTGCAAAAGTAGTAAAAAATTTTGACATGTCAAAATATTTTAGTATTTTTGCGGCAGATTTTGAGATTATGATGGAGAAAATCAGCAAATCGCAAGTCAAACTTGTAAAAAGTTTGCAACTTAAGAAGTTCCGCGACGAGTTAGGACTTTTTGTAGCTGAAGGCGAGAAATGTGTCTCTGAACTGAGCAAAAGATTCGAGTTGGTACATTTGTATCGCGAAGGTGAAAACGCCACACGGACGGAAATTGAGCAGATGTCCGGTTTACGTACGCCGCAAGGCGTCATCGGCGTCTTCAAGAAACGCGACCTTTCAACTTTCAACTTTCAACTTTCAACTGTAGTCCTTGCCCTTGACGGTATTCAGGACCCGGGGAATTTAGGCACGATCATACGGACTTGCGATTGGTTCGGAGTACACGATATTATCTGTTCGATCGACACCGCTGATTGCTTTAATCCCAAAGTGGTGCAAGCCACGATGGGTGCGCTGGCACGAGTGCGAGTACATTACGTCAACCTCCCCGAATGGCTGGAAGAAATCAAGCATCAGGAGTCAGGAATCAGGATTTACGGCACTCTGCTGGAAGGAAAAGACATGTACGAAGTCCTGTCCGCACAAAAGTCTGTCAGTCCGAAGGACGATCTTACAGCAACGCGGTCTTGCAGCAACGCGGTCTTACAGCAACGCGGTCACGAAGTAATCATCATGGGCAATGAGGGTAACGGCATTTCGCCGGAGGTACGTCCACTGGTCACCCACCCCATCCGCATACCTTCTTATCCAAACAAAAAGACCTCCGATGTAATCGAAAGTCTCAATGTTTCTATTGCGACGGGCATCGTTCTGGCGGAGTTCCGCCGACCTAAGACTAACAACTAACAACTAACAACTAACAACTAACAACTAACAACTAACAACTAACAACTAACAGCTAACAGCTAACAACTAACAGCTAACAACTAACAACTAACAACTAACAGCTAATAGCTAAAAACAAATGAGCGCTTAGTAGGCGCTCATTTGTTTTTGGACGTTCTCGTTGATAAAGTCCGCGAACTCTTGAATGGTCATCGAGCCATCACCTTGCGGAGCGGGTTGGCCGCTGGCTTCACCGCCTTGCCGACGGACGCTCACTTTGCCTTCTTCCGCCTCTTTCTCGCCTACGATAAGCATGTACGGAATGCGTTTCAGTTCGTTGTCGCGAATCTTACGGCCGAGTTTCTCGTTACGGTCATCTACGATGACGCGTACATCCTGCGCCTCGAGCATCTCCTGCACTTTGTGCGCATAGTCGTTGCTCTTCTCGGAGATAGGCAGTATAACGGCTTGGTCGGGCGTGAGCCACAACGGGAATTTACCGGCAGTGTGCTCTATGAGCACAGCGACGAAGCGCTCCATCGAACCGAACGGCGCACGGTGAATCATTACCGGACGGTGTTTCTGGTTGTCCTCACCCGTATATTCGAGTTCAAAGCGTTCGGGCAGGTTGTAATCCACTTGTATCGTGCCTAACTGCCAACGACGGCCGAGCGCATCTTTGACCATAAAGTCCAGTTTCGGGCCGTAGAAAGCCGCCTCGCCGGTCTCTTCGCGTGCCGGAAGGTTCATCTCCTTGCAAGCCTCGCGGATAGCATTCTCTGCCTGCTCCCAGATCTCGTCTGAACCCACATATTTCTCGTGGTTATTGGGGTCACGAAGCGATATCTGCGCCTCGTAGTTCTCGAAGTTCAAGGCCTTGAAGATGATGTTGATAATCTCCATGACGCGGATGAACTCCTGCTTCACCTGGTCCTGGCGGCAGAAGATATGCGCATCGTCTTGAGTGAACGAACGGACACGTGTCAAGCCGTGCAACTCACCGCTCTGCTCGTAGCGATAGACCGTACCGAACTCCGCGCAGCGGAACGGCAGATCTTTGTAGGAACGCGGACTGTTTTTGTAGATTGCACAGTGGTGCGGGCAGTTCATCGGTTTGAGCAGATAGACCTCGCCTTCCTCCGGCGTGGTGATAGGCTGGAAAGAGTCCTTGCCGTAATGGTCCCAGTGACCGGACGTGATATAGAGTTGTTTAGAACCGATATGCGGCGTGATGACCTGCTGGTAGCCGTAACGCTTTTGTATCTTCTTCAGGAAATCCTCGAGTCGCAGACGCAGCGCGGTGCCTTTGGGCAGCCAGATAGGCAGTCCTTTGCCGACCATGTCGGAGAACATGAACAACTCTAACTCCTTGCCTATCTTACGGTGGTCACGTTTCTTCGCTTCCTCGAGCAAGGCGAGGTACTCGTCAAGCATCGAGCGTTTGGGGAACGAGATACCGTATATACGCGTCATCATGGGGCGTTTCTCGTCGCCGCGCCAGTAAGCGGCGGCGCAACTGAGCACTTTGACGGCTTTGATATCACTCGTGCTGAGTAAGTGCGGTCCTTTGCAGAGGTCGGTGAAAGCGCCCTGGGTGTAGGTCGTTATCTGACCGTCCTCTAATTCGGATATCAACTCGCATTTATAGGTCTGTCCCTTGTCGCCGAACGCTTTGAGGGCGTCGGCCTTGGATATCTCTGCGCGGACGATGGACTCTTTGCGTTTCTGAATCTCAGCTATCTTCGCCTCTATGGCGGGGAAATCGGACTCCTTGATCACTTGCCCGTCGGCGGGCATCACATCGTAATAAAAACCATTCTCGATAGCCGGACCGATACCGAATTGGATGCCCGGATAGAGCTCTTGGAGCGCCTCTGCCATCAAGTGAGAGGAAGAATGCCAGAATGCATGTTTGGCTTCTGCGTCTTCCCATTCAAAAGACTGAACACTGCCGTCTTGGTACTGTACTTTAATCATATAATTGTGTTGTTAATTTCAAAAAATCGTGCAAAGGTACTACAAAAATTGCATATATGCAAGTTTTGAGTGAGAAATTTTAACAAATAGAATGATTATTCTATTGTTCTGGGGACGTTTATGCACTCGGGTGCTTGCACACGGAGGGTATAGACGGGCTCGGGACATAGGGCTTCTGCCCTGTTAAAATTTATCACTCTGCTTGCATATATTCCGCAAGACGCGAACGTACTTTCGAAGCTGGTGAAGAAGCCAATTGACTTTTGGCTTCGAAAGGGAAGGCTGGCGGGGAGCCAAAGCCGACCGAGAACAAACATCCAAGTATTTACTATCTGAACGTAGTTTAGGTACATATACGAGGAATTTGCCCGCGAAAAACAGTTCCCGAAAGAGGCAGACGAGCTCTTCTTAGCCGCAAGGGCACGATTATTACGGCAAATGGATCGCAAAGATAAAAAAAGTACATGACCATATTGACCATATTGACCGTTTGGGGGGGAGAAACGGTCAAAACGGTCAGAACGGTCAGAACAAAAAATGTACGTGAGACTATGAGACTTTGAGACTATTGAGATTTCATAATGGAAACGATTCCTTCACAAAATGAGCGAATTAGCGGAAGAAAAGAAGAAACAACAAAGCCGTGTCCGAATACAATTCTTAGCCGCAAGGGCCCGGATTACGGCAAATGGGGTGCAAATTATTACACAAGTGGAAAATGTCCGATTATTAAGAATTAGGTGTAATACCAACATCTACCTAATAGACGCGCGAGAGTAGCGCGAGATATGCTGTTTGGAAGGTTTTTAGAACGTTGTTGAAAGGTATATGATTGTTAAGATTCTTCACTATCTAACGAAAGCAAGTGACATCTCTGCCACTTGCCATAATATTATTAGAAGTTCACTGTCGTTCCTACGCCATTTCCAGTGTAATTAACATTCATGTCAGCAATTCGCTTTCCATGGACAATAAGAGGAATACTTATGATAGTAAGAGACGCTCCTATACCAAAGAGATAGTAACTGGCTTCAACACATTCTGCCTTAGACTTGAGGTTTGAGTCTGTAATACCAACATTTCCTGCAATACAAGTGGCTAAACCAGCCGCAAGACAAGGAAGGCCAATGCCTAATGCGACACCTCCAGTAGAAAGAAATGCTCTTCCGATTACCTCATTTGGATTTGATGGGAGTGTAGATTGTGCTTTTGCATGTCTTTCAGAGAGCACACGTTTCCAAAATCCATTAGATGTATCTTTTGCAGAATCAGTAGCTGAACTCTGTAATTTTTGCCGTTGCGTAATACTTTCGTCTATGCCAAAAATACCGTCTTTTGAATAGATTCGACCAATTCCCTCTATTTCAAAATATGTAACTTCTGTGGGCTTTAATGACTTCTCGTATTTAACAAAAGTGTTGGGCTCAAGAACAAGCAGAGACTCATTGTATTTAATAAGTTTTCCACTAATTTCTTTACCATCCGTCATGAGTACTTTTACATTTTCTGCAAACATTGAGATTGAAAAGGCAAAAACTAGTGCCAATGTAAACAATGTTTTTCTCATAATTTTTGTTGCTCATTTATATTCCATTGAGCATCGGTTTTAAATAGTTATGGTTAATTATATACAAAAAGTGCGAACTTTCGTTTTGTTATATTGGTAAATTCGGGCTTCCACTCCCATGTACTCCAATATATGCAGAAAGTCCACACTAATACGTGTGAACATTCGCTATATTTCGGAAGTACATTACAATTTGTGGAAGATTGAATTTATCCTTAATAAAGCAAATGCTTATTTTATATGTTGTTTGTCTGTTGTTTTATGCCGTAGGCGGATTTTTGTTTGTTTCTATATTTGTCTTTCTCCTTTTCCGGAGTGCTCGGAAGCACCGTCTCGGAGAGGGGCGTGTATTATTTATCCTTTCAATATACGCTTGCTTTCAATGTTCTCAAGAACGGTCATTTGTTGGATCGCTATTTGGTTGAGTTTCTGAAGACGCTCGCCTTGCGGCAAACCTTCGTTGATAAATAACGCATTGAGGTTCTCCATATTGCTCAGACAAATCAACTGGTTTATCGTCGCATAATCGCGTATATTACCTTTATCCTCAGGATGTGCATCGCGCCACTCTTTTGCTGTCATTCCAAACAAAGCCACATTGAGTACGTCCGCTTCGTTAGCATAAATCAGCGAACGATGGTATTGACTTATCTCTTCCGGCACAAGGTTTGCTTTGATAGCGTCTGTATGTATATGGTAGTTGATCTTTGCCAACTCGCGCTTTACAGACCAATTTAATGAAATCTGCTCTTTTTCTTTAAGTTGTTGGTAGTCACGTACAATATAGAACTTAAACGTCGGACTAATCCACATGGCAAACTCAAAAGCAATGTCTTTATGCGCGTAAGTTCCCCCGTATCTTCCCGCCTTTGCTTGCAAGCAGATAGCGCCAGTACGTTCAACAAACTCCTTAACACTAATCTTGAAGTTATTAAGACCTGCATTATTTCTAATTGTGGCGAATTCGCCATAATTAAAATCGGGGTTGTTAACTTTCTCCCAGATGCCGATATACTCCAATGTGTTTCGGTTACGCAGCCAATCGGTAACAAAGAAATCACCATCCTTTGCCTTTAACATGTCCGTCAAGCAGATATAATCTTCTGCATGAACTTTGATGATTGTTATCTCTGTTCCTTGTACGTTCAGCGTGTTAGCCATAGTTTTGTTCTCCGTATTTGCGGGTGTATAATACCCCTATTTTGCTTGACGCTGCAAAAGTACAACAAATTTTTGAAATGTGCAAGATTTTAATCGAAAAAATCGTCTGTGCTCGCACAAGGGAGTTTTTTCGGTTAAAAATGACAAATGACAAATGACAAATGACAAAATTTGGCTTGCCCAATAATCGTGCCCTTCAGGGCTAAGAAATGGCAAATGGCAAATGACAAATGACAAATGGGCAATTACAAATTACCTATCAATTACCTACCTGCAACCAACTTAAAGGGGGTGATTACGGGGTGATTACAGGGTGATTACCGGGTGATTAGGGGGATGTTTGGCTAACGTGAGGCTAAGAAAATGCCTCTTTCAGAACGGAAATCGGATACTCCATGAGCATTCCTTCAAATCCGCCACAAAGATACAACAAAAATTGCATATATGCAAATTTTCGGGTGTTTTTTTGCCAAATATAATAATTATATGTATTAAATGGAAATATGGGGCATTTATGCATGCATAATATGACCTATAGAATCATTTAATACGAAAGCCGATAGGCTTGGGTCTCTGATGAGCGAGAGCCTTCGTCCCCGACGTATAGGTATGAACCCCGTAGCGACAGTGCATCTCCGTGCAGGGGGCACGGAGCGGGGAGGGACCGCTTGGGAGCGGTCGTCGCCGAGGGGTTGCATACGCTATCCGCATGGTTATAAGGCTCCCGCTCATCGCGGAGTGAAACTCCGCCATTGTAAAAAAAACGTTCTTTTCTTGCATATATCCAATTTTTGTAGTACCTTTGCAGTCGCAAAGGTTGGAACCGCTAATCATGCGTAGAAAAGGGCTTTGGTGGAAAATTCCTCTCGCGATAACAGGTATCGCATCGGGAATAGTGGTGTTGCTGCTGATAGCTGTGACGTGTTTGCTTTGTGTGCCATCGTGGCGTGCGTCAGCCCTGGAGAAAGGAGTTGCCATAGCCCAAGAGAAGACCGGTCTGGACATCGACTTGGGCGGGTTGTACCTATCCCCGTTTCATCACTCGCCGTTCGTCCTATACCATGCCTACAAGGGCACTGCCGATCTGCCGATAGAAATACAGATAGACAGCCTTTTTGTCGGTCATCGCGGCCGTGACACCTTAGTCTATACGCGCGCGCTTCTCCTGCGAGCAAAAGCCTTGACCAGTCAAGCTCCTATTGGCTTGGAGTTACCCATCGTCGTCGAGCGGCTCTACTTGGCCCATACTACGTTCCATTCGGATAGTTTGATTGCATCAGTGGGAGTGGATGCTATCGTCGGGATGTTAGATGTCTCGTCTCCGGAGATAAACATCTCCGAAGGCCGGTATCCGTTGCACGGCTTGCGTCTGCACGATGTATTCTGCGGGATTGATTTACGCCCCACTCCGGTGGACACGTTAGTCCAAGAACCGTCTCCTCTGAAGTTAGCCTTTGATATACCGGACGGCGAGTTAAACGATATACATTTTCGTCTGACGCCGTTGGGGATGGATATAAGCGTCGGGGAGCTGCGCACCAATGCACTTGTCGATGTAGGGGCTAATCGCTATGACGCGAGAAAGCTGAACGTAAGCGGTTTTGCATTCGACTTGAATAACCTCCACATACCGGTTGATAGCATCTACGGCTCTGCCTGCGCAGACATAGCGCATAATCTCATTACCAGTCCGGGTCTGTATGTGCGGTCGAATCCCTTAGGCGCGAAAGCATCGCTCCGTACGACCGAGATGGACCTGTCGTCCATGCGTATAGAGACAAGCGGTGATGCGGAGTTCCGGGGAAGCCGGGCGTCTCTTCGTGCTTTCTACGATATTGACGAGGAGAGATACGATGCAGCCGTACATATCGACCGCGTTAACCTCTCTCCCTTCCTGAAAGACTCCACCCGTGTTATTCTTGCCGGAGATATAGAAGCAAAAGGAAAAGGCATTCAGCCCCAACGTCCGCTTTCTTCGCATGTCAAAATGCGTCTTGATGACGCTGTTTACGGGCCTTATGACCTCTCCCGAACAACGATTGATTTGGCTACGGACAGTACTCTGTCTCTTTCTCTGGACACCCGAGGACTGAACGTATCCGCCTCTTCTCCTATGCCGCTTTTCGCGCTTATTGACCGTCTTCCGCCGCTGGTCAAGGCTGTGCGCGATTCGGCCGTTCTTAACGGACTGACTTCGCTGCAAGATCTCACCGTATTAGATACTATCCGTCCTCTTATTCCGGCAATGGACATCGCGCTCCGAATGACGCACGGCAGCCCCATACAGCCTCTTATGGACAGTCTGGGGCTGGATATACAATCGATAGACCTCTCGCTTGCTTCCGATACAGTCCAAACAGGTCTCTCCTTGTCCGCCTCCGTTCCGGAGATTTATCATTCAAAAGATAGTACGGTCTTCCGCCTTCCGGCCATAGAAGCCCTCTTGGGGGTGAGGATGCAAGAAGGACAAACAGACGCCTCTCTCCGCGCCCAAACGCAACTTACAGATGGCGCCATGAGTTTCTACGGGCTTTGCACAGATATGGGGCTGAAATTAGATGTACAGCGCGAAGAGAATCGGCTCTCCGGCGAAGGAAAACTGACGCTGGACAGTATCTCTTTTAACGCGGTGGATTTAGGTTCCCGTGCGATAGACATCAAGCTCTCTCCTTCGCTCACTCATGCCCACGCCCTGCGCGCGGAGATACAGACGGAGAGCATTCCCGTGGACATCATAGACGGCTTTGTACATCTGCCGGATATTGCCCTCCGCGGGGCTGTCAAAGCCAAAGGCACCGTGGATGGACTTCCGCGCCAAGCGGATATATCCGCAGAAGTGAAGCCGATAGGTATTTCCGCTGAATACAAGCCCTACGGGATAGGCCTCAGCCTTGGAGAGACACCCATCATCATGGAGCATAACCATGTGGATCTCAACGGTTTGCCCGTGTATGGTGCAGACAGCACTTTTATCGCCTTGTCCGGCGGTCTGGACCTGAATACGATGCGGATGGATGTGACGTTAGAGGCCGACAGTTTTGCCCCGGTCAAAATGACGCGTGGCGGTCCTCTTCCCGTGTATGGAGATTTGGCCACCGATATCCGCGGTCGCGTCTCCGGTCCGCTGGATAGTATCGAAGCAGATGTGGATGTGACCATTCTGCCTACGACCGACATCACCTACCCCATCGATAAAAAGAACCTGGCTCAGGTCAAGCCTCACGGCACGGTGAGCGTCAACTATCAGATGGCTCAAGCAGAGCCTCTCTCCCTCGGCGGACGTATCAACGTCGATGACGGTTTTATCCGCTACTCCCCAAAAGCGTATCCGATTATGCCGTTCCATGTCGATTCGGGCAGTCATGTGCTCTTTCAAGGCCCGATAGGCAAGACACAAATCAATGTATCTGCTTCGCAGCAGGTGAAAGCGGATGTGGAGTCTTCGGACGAAGAGACGCGACGTGTGGATTTCCGCACAGGTGTACGCGTCAACGGTATGGTGGACTCGATAGGTATGCAGAGTATCGGTTTCTTCTTGGAGGCGCCCAACGATGAGCCTGTCACGCGCGAACTATCCTCGATAGACGAGGAGACGCGGGAAGGGTTGGCCGCAACACTGCTGGCTACGGGCATGTATGTGGGTGAGAGCAATGTGGCCGCCCAACGGGACGGATACGCCCTCTCATCTATCATCAACAGCCGCATCAATGCCGCGATGGCTAACTCTAAAATGGGCAAGTTCGTGGACATAGACTTCAGCAGCGGACAAAGCACACACGCCTCCGGCAAGACCAATGACATGAATATAACCATCAGCAAGTCGTTCTTCAAAGACAAACTGCGTCTCACCCTTGGTTCGACCATTACGGACAACCCGGAGGTGAATGAGACCAACGGCCTGCTGTCGAATTTCTCCGCGGACTACAAACTGACCAAAGAAGGCAATGTTCTGCTGCGTCTCTACTCTCAACGCGATTATAACAATGTGCTGGAAGGCGAACTCTACAAGGCCGGTCTTGCCGTGCGCGCGACGAAAGAATGGCGTCGTCAAGAGTTATACCGTGGTGATAGTATCTGTCGTGTGTATGGCCTTACCGCCGACGCCGGCGTTGCCTATCGCTCGAACAACAGTATTGGTCCCGACCTGACGCTCAAATCGACGATGACGAATGTGCTCGGCCGCGGAGAACTATTCACGCTCAAAGGGAACGGTGCGTATTACTGGGCGCTGCGTGACCGGCATCCCGGTGACCCGAAGAAAACAGACACCTATAAACTGGGCCTCAACGCCTCGCTCGTCTTCCCGTATCTGCATTGGACCGGCGATCATATCCCTTCCGGCGATACACGTTATATGTTCGGCTATCAATACGAGAACATAGCCGGCGGCTACGGTGTCCACAAACTCTCCGGTTCCTTCACCTATTTCATTCATTCGCCCCATTCGCCGCATATAACCCACGCCTTCACGCCTTTCTCCCTCTCCGTGGTCATGATGAAAGCGGAGGCCGAGGACCTGATGGACAAAGCAGCGGAGTACCCGCAACTCATCAAAGTGCTGGCCGGCGATGAATTTGTGCCTTCCATCGCATATAACTTCATCTACGATGACTACCGCGCCAAACGAGCTGTGAACACCTTCCTCAATCTGGGCGTCAAAGAGTCCGGCAACCTTATCAACGCCCTTTATTGCGCCTTCGGACACAAGTGGGACGAGCTGAATAAACCGCTGGGTAAGATTACCTTCAACCAGTTTGTCAAACTGTCCATGGAACTGCGTAACAAATTCAATCTCACCGACCGTATTTCCATAGCCACCCGTCTGTTTGCGGGGGCAAATATACCGTTAGGCAACTCGTTCTTTGCCCCGCTGTCCGAGGCTTTCTATGCCGGTGGCCCCAACAGTCTGCGGGCTGCGGCGCCTTATGCTTACGGTCCCGGTAATTTCTATTCTGCGAAATATAATCAGAATTTCTTCCATGCCGGCGATGTCAAACTGGAGGCGAACTTCGAGTTTCGCTTCCCGATTGTATGGAAACTATATGGCGCAGCCTTCGTCGATGCGGGCAATGTATGGAACTGGTACTCCACGGTAGATCTCTTCAAAGCCGCCGGATTGAATGATTATATCAAGCGTTTGGAGCTGCCGGAAGCCTTATACGACGGCATTATCAATAATCCCGAATTCGCCAAACAGATAGCACTCGGAACCGGTGCCGGACTGCGACTGGACATTGATGGATTAGTTGTGCGCCTGGATATAGGCGTGGGCATCCACGCGCCGTATCAAACTTTCCGCTACGACAAAGAAGGCAAACCCGATCCCAACCAGCCCATCAACACCTATTTCAATATCCCCTCCGCTCTCGATGCTATCCGCGTCAATTTCGGTATCGGATATCCGTTCTAAGCCGAAATATGCACGCGTAAGAACTTTTTTTGCCGAAAAATTTGGTCATGTCATAAAAAAGCCGTACCTTTGCACGCTTTTTTGCACGGTCGAGTGGTTCGACAACCGTTTGAGCCATGCGGAATGTGCAGAAAAGGCTAACATGTTTAACCCTTTAAAGGGGATTTGAAGATTTGAAGATTTGAAGATTCAAAGCTTTGGTTCCCATCCTTATCTACCACTTATGGCAGAAAATCTTTCTCTCCAGAACTTCGACTGGGATGCCTATGAAGCTCAAAAGCAAGGCAAACAAAACGAAGAAGAAATCCAAAAGTATAACGAAACGCTGAGTGCCATCAAGGACAATGAAGTCGTTGAGGGTACTGTGATTAGTATCAACAAGCGTGAGGTAGTTGTTAACGTAGGTTACAAATCCGACGGTATTGTTCCGGCAGCTGAGTTCCGCTACAACCCTGAGCTCAAAGTGGGCGACAAAGTAGAGGTTTACATCCAGAGCCAGGAGGACAAGAAAGGTCAGCTTGTGCTGTCTCATAAAGAGGCTCGCACGGCTCGTGCTTGGGACCGCGTTAACGAGGCGTACAACGCAGGCGAAATCGTTACCGGTTACATCAAATGGCGTTCGAAAGGCGGCATGATTGTTGACGTTCTCGGCATGGAAGCATTCCTCCCGGGCAGCCAGATCGACGTTAAGCCGGTTCGCGACTACGACATCCTCGTAGGCAAAACGATGGAGTTCAAGATTGTTAAACTGAACCCTGAGTTCCGTAACGTTGTTGTTTCTCACAAAGCGCTCATCGAGGCTGAACTCGAGGCTCAAAAGGCTGAGATCGTCGGCAAGCTCGAGAAGGGTCAGGTACTCGAGGGTACCGTTAAGAACATCACCAACTACGGTGTATTCATCGACCTGGGCGGCGTGGACGGTCTTATCCACATCACCGACCTCTCTTGGGGCCGCGTAAACGACCCGCACGAGTTGCTGCAACTCGACCAGAAGATCAACGTCGTTATCCTTGACTTCGATGAGGACAAGAAACGTATCGCTCTCGGTCTGAAGCAGTTGACTCCACATCCGTGGGATGCTCTTGACCCGAACCTGAAGGTAGGCGACAAGGTACACGGTAAGGTAGTCGTTATGGCTGACTACGGTGCATTCGTTGAAATCGCTGAAGGCGTTGAGGGTCTTGTTCACGTGAGCGAGATGAGCTGGAGTCAACACCTCCGCAGCGCTAATGACTTCCTGAAAGTCGGCGACGAGGTAGATGCTGTGATCCTGACTCTTGACCGCGCTGAGCGTAAGATGAGCCTTGGTATCAAGCAACTCAAGGATGATCCTTGGGCTAACGTGGAGACCAAGTACGCGGTAGGTACACGTCACTGGGCTAAAGTTCGTAACTTCACCAACTTCGGTGTCTTCGTTGAGATCGAGGAAGGCGTTGACGGTCTGATTCACATCAGCGACCTGAGCTGGACCAAGAAAATCAAACACCCGAATGAGTTCACCCAAATCGGTGCTCAGATTGAGGTTGTTGTGCTCGACATCGACGTAGCAAACCGTCGTTTGAGCCTTGGTCACAAGCAACTCGAGGAGAATCCTTGGGAAGAGCTTGAGGCTAAGTTCGGTGTAGATACCGTAGTGAACGGTAAAGTAGTTGAGTTGACCGACAAGGGCGCCGTTGTATCTCTTGAGGAAGGCGTTGAGGGCTTCTGCACCACTCGTCACCTCCAGAAAGAAGACAAGAGTCCTGTAGCTGTTGGCGATGAACTGCCGTTCAAGGTTATTGAGTTCAACCGCGACGCTAAGCGTATTCTCGTAAGCCACCTCCGTACATGGGAGGAGCGCAAAGAGGCAGCTCCCAAAGCCGCTAAGAAAAGCGCCAAGGCAGAAGAACCGGCTCTCGACATGCCGAAAGTAGAGAAGACCACCCTCGGTGACCTCTCCGCTCTCGCAGAACTCAAAGCATCGTTAGAGGCAGAAGAGAAACCGGCAAAAAAAGCAGCGACCAAGAAGGCCGCCGCTAAGAAAGAGGACGCTGAGTAAAACTCTTTACATCCGTTCGGGCATCTCTATACCGAGAAGCTCGAAAGCGGAACGAAGTACTTTCGCTACGTTTGCAGATAAAAGCAGACGTAGCGATTTCTTTTGTGCATCGGGTTCGTTGAGGATACTCAGGTCGTGATAGAACGAGTTGAAATCGCACGCGAGGGCGTATGCATAATTACATAGGATCGCGGGCGAGAACTCTTCTCCAGCCGCCCGAACCGCAGACGGGTACTCGCACAGACGCTGAATAAGAGCGAGCTCTTTGGGATCAAGGGAAACCTCTCCCCCGCCCTCACCTAAAAGGAAGGGAGTGGTATCATCCGCTTTCCGCAGTACAGATTGGATACGCGCGTAGGTGTATTGGATAAAGGGACCTGTGTTACCGTTGAAATCAATCGACTCGGCAGGGTTAAAGAGCATGTTCTTGCGCGGGTCCACCTTGAGGATGAAATACTTGAGTGCACCGAGCCCCACCTTGCGGGCAATCTCGTTCGCCTCTTCTTCGGTAATGCCCTGAAGGGTATTGACCTTGTCCTTACTGATTTCGCGGGCATCGGAAATCATCTTCTCCATCAAATCATCTGCATCGACTACCGTTCCTTCGCGGCTTTTCATCTTTCCATTGGGCAACTCCACCATTCCATAGGAGAAATGGACGAGTTCCTTGCCGAAGGGGAAGCCCAGGCGGTCAAGGAGAATCGAGAGGACCTTGAAATGGTACTCCTGCTCATTGCCGACCACATAGACCATCTTATCAATCGGATAGTCCTGAAAACGCAGTTTGGCGGTACCTATATCCTGGGTCATATAGACCGACGTACCATCCGAACGGAGCAACAGTTTCTCGTCCAGGCCGTCCTTGGTCAAATCCGCCCATACAGAGCCGTCCTCACGACGGTAGAACTGTCCTGTCGCCAGACCTTTCTCCACTTCCGACTTACCCTCGAGGTAGGTGTTGGACTCGTAATAAATCTTATCGAAAGAGACTCCCAAACGTTGGTACGTCTCGTCAAAACCGGCATAGACCCATTCGTTCATCTTCGCCCAGAGTGCCCGCACTTCGGGATCGTTGTTCTCCCATTTACGGAGCATTTCCTGAGCCTCGAGCATCAACGGCGCCTCTTTTTTAGCGCGCTCTTCATCCACGCCTTGGGACATCAACTCAGCAATCTGCTTCTTGTACTCCTTATCAAAACGCACATAGTAATCACCGATGAGATGGTCGCCTTTCTTGCCGGAACTCTCGGGCGTCTCGCCATTTCCGTATTTCAGCCATGCTAACATGGACTTACAGATGTGGATGCCTCGATCGTTGACGATGTTCGTTTTGACAACCTTCCATCCGTTCGCCTCTTGAATCTTGGCAATCGAATAACCCAAGAGATTATTACGAACATGCCCGAGGTGGAGGGGTTTATTGGTGTTAGGCGAGGAATACTCAACCATCATAAGCGGCTTCGCCGCATTGGTGATTGGTGATTGGTGATTGGTGATTGGCCGATCAAAGCGACCGTAGTTAGCGTCGGCATCGATGGACAAGAGTTGCTCTACCCAGAAAGCATCAGAGATACTCAGGTTCAGGAACCCCTGTACCGCATTGTATTTAGCTATCAGTCGCGGGCCGTCAGCCATCATTCGCTCACCAATCTCTGCCGCTACCTGTGCCGGCGCTTTGCGGGCAACCTTAACAAAAGGAAACACCACTAATGTGATGTTACCTTCAAACTCCGGACGGGTCTTTTGTATCTGTATCTGGGAGTCGTCGGCCTCTACGTCATAAAGCGCTTTGACTGCCGCTTTCGCCAAAGAAGTAATCTGCTGTTCTAACATATTCATATCTGTCTGTATTCTTATATTTGCGGGTACTTTCTGAACCACGAGGATATCTTCAGCCTAATCACGCCGAGCAATGCCTCGGAGAAAATACCTCCACTCATCTTACTGGACCCCAGAACGCGGTTGACAAAGACGATAGGCACTTCCTTTATCTTCGCCCCGCACTTGACCGCCGTGAACTTCATCTCAATCTGGAAAGCGTACCCTTTGAAGCGGATCTTATCCAACTCGATGGTCTCCAGCAGATGGCGACGATAACATACGAAACCGGCGGTAGTATCATGGATGTCCACGCCCAGCACAAAACGCACGTATTTGGATGCGAAATAGCTCATCAAAACGCGCCCCATCGGCCAGTTAACGACATTCACTCCCGTCACATAACGACTTCCTATGGCGAGGTCACCGGTCTGATTGGCGCACGCATCGTACAGTTTGAGCAAGTCCTGCGGGTTATGACTGAAGTCTGCGTCCATCTCGAAGATATAATTGGCTTTGTGCTCAATCGCCCACTTGAAACCCGCGATATAAGCCGTTCCAAGACCCTGTTTGCCGGAACGCTCGATAAGGAAAATGCAGTCTTTGTATTTACCGTTCATCATCCGTTTTACAATGGCCGCCGTGCCATCCGGCGAACCGTCGTCAATAACCAAAACGTGGAATAAAATCGGTAATTCCATCACCGCCGTAATAATGGCTTCGATATTCTCCTTCTCGTTATACGTAGGAATAATAACCAGTCTTTCCATAATCATTTATTTAATGTATTTGCGTCTTGAATGATTTGGTCATTCAGGACATAAATCGGGCTCGGTATTGTTCTATCTAGCGCCTTGAGGAAGATTTCACTCCCGGGCTCTATTTCGATCTCCTCGAGGTACTCTTTAACGGTCTCGTAAGCCACCTCAGGGTCATTGTTCTCCAGCGAGAGGTGGCACAGCCATACATTGCGTAGTCCGGGATGCCAGTTACGCTCCAACAGCTCTCCACACACGTCATTGGACTGGTGTCCGCGGGGACTGAGAATGCGTTCCTTGAGGTAGGTGGGGTACGGACCGTTCAGCAACATATGTTCATCGTGGTTCGCTTCTATCACCAAATGATTGGCCGTCCGTATATATTCCTCCATCTCTGCGTTGGGACTGCCACAATCGGTCATAAGCACAAAACGCTGACCCTGGAAATCAATGCAGTAACCGAGACAGTCGGTGGAGTCGTGCTCAATACCGAAAGTATTGATTCGCATGCCGAACAGTTCCCATTCTTCCCCTTTATTAAAATAACGACGGCTGGTACGCAGTTTCTCCCGCACACCGTAATTGCGGTCAATACCCTCGTGTATCTCCGCCGTAGTATAAATAGGTAAGTGTACCCGCTCGCCAAGCGTGCCTACGGCACGTATATGATCGGCATGGTCGTGCGTGATAAGCACTCCCATGATATTCTGGAAATCCAGCCCCATTTCGCGCAGACATTTCTGTATGGTACGCGCAGAGATGCCCGCGTCAATGAGAATGCCCCGTTGACGCGTACCGAGGTAATAGCAATTACCGCTACTACCACTCGCAAAACATCTGAATATGAGTCCGTTTTCCTCCATTATACCAATTCAGCCTGCAAAAGTACAAAAAAATTTTGATATATGCAAAAAAAATCGTACCTTTGCAGCAAAATTCAGGTTTGTTATGAACACAAGAGACAAATTATCAGCGTTGCGCACGCTAATGCGCGAGCATAAACTGGCCGCCTATATTGTGCCGGGCAATGATCCCCATGCAAGCGAGTATATGGCCTCACACTGGTGTGAAATGCAGTGGCTATCAGGCTTCAACGGTGAGTCCGGTACCATGGTTGTAACACTGGATAGAGCTCTGCTCTGGACCGACAGTCGCTACTATTTGCAGGCAGGGATTGAGTTAAAGGATTCGACGATCGAATTAATGCGCGAGAGTGATATCGACTGCCCGTCCATTCCGGAATGGTTAACCGCCAATGTACAGGGACTGATGGGTGTGAATCCGGAGATGTTCTCGGTCAACGATTTCAAGGAGTGGAAGGAAAAAATGGCGGCCGCGAATATCGCAATTCAATCCATTGACCTCATCCAACCTCTGTGGAAAGAAGGTCGTCCGCCTATTCCGCAGGACAAACTCTATCCCTACTCCGCCGACTTCGCTGGAGAAACAGTGGATAGTAAGCTCTCAAGGATGAGAGAGAAATTGACAAAAGGGCAATCACAAATAGGCAATCACAAATGGGCAATGATTATTAGCGCGCTCGACGAGATTGCTTGGCTGCTGAACATCCGCGGAAACGACGTGGAGTATAACCCTTTGGTCATCTCTTATGTTGTCCTTGAGGCTGACAAATGCACCCTCTTTGTCCATCCCGAAAAGATAGACACGGTGGCGCAGAACTACCTTGATTTCAATGACATTGACGTAAAGCCTTATGAGGCCGTCTTTGCATATATCTCCAGCCTCAGCGGAACGGTCTTCTTCGACGGAGCACGCGTCAACGAAGCGCTCTTCGAAGCTATTCCGGAGCACTGCAGAAAAGTGAACATGAAATCACCTGTCCTCATCGACAAAGCAAAGAAGAATGCTGTTGAACTGGAGGGCGAGCGTGTGGCGATGCGCCGGGACTGCGCGGCTCTGACCCGCTTCTTCAAATGGCTCGAAGAGGAGGCGTTCAAAACTCCGCAAACCGAATGGTCGCTAATGGAGAAACTGCATGAGTTCCGGCTCAAAGGCGAGAATTTTGTAGAGGAATCCTTTGGCACAATCGCCGGTTATCAAGGTAATGGCGCCATTGTCCATTACGCGGCTACGAAAGAGAACTGCGCCGAGGTCAAGCCTGAGGGAATGTTACTCCTTGATTCGGGAGGTCAGTACCTTGACGGCACGACTGATATCACGCGTACCGTTTGGCTCGGAGGACGTATTCCCCAACAGGCCAAATTAGATTACACCTACGTTCTAAAAGGACACATCGCGTTGCAGCGCGCACGATTCCCAAGGGGCACCAGAGGCAATCAACTCGATGCGCTGGCGAAGCAGTTTATGTGGGAAGCCGGCATCACTTTTGGTCATGGTACAGGGCATGGTGTAGGTCATTTTCTCGGTTGCCACGAAGGTCCGCAGAACGTACGGACAGACAACAATCCCACGGCGCTGGAGGTAGGACACATCATCTCTGACGAACCGGGTATCTATCGTACCGGCAAATGGGGTATCCGCACGGAGAACCTGATTACGGTCATTCCCGCCAAGCAGACAAAGGAGACGACCACTGAAGATGAATGGCTGACTTTCGAAACGCTGACTCTCTGCTTCTACGACACCCGTCTGATTGAGATGAGCCTCATGACCGATGATGAGATTGATTGGCTGAATGCATATCATGTACGTGTGTATAAAGAAACAGCCCCGCTGCTCAATGCAGACGAGGCTGAATATTTGGCAAAGAAATGTGCGTCTTTGCCAAACAAAGGTTAGAGCTTAAAGGAGTTCAACCGAGCGGTTAACGAACTTCGCTAAGGCTTCGCCTTTCAGTTGACCGGACGCCAGCAACGCGATGTCGATGAGTTGTTTGATACGCTCGTCTTCGTTCGCCAAAGAATAGACCGTTTTTACGACGGTCTCTTTCTTTCCGTCTTTCTCCACTTCTTCGTTGACTTGCTCACTCGTTTCCTTTGCTACTAACTCTTGTATAAGCGGGTGAGCGGTATTTACCACGAGGTTATACTGGTCTGGCATCTGACCGTAGAAAGACATGCCTTGCTGGTGAGCGCTCATTTCCTTCATACGGCGCATGAACTCGTTCTGCGTCAGGAAGACAGGCAGCGCGTCACTCGCAGCGGCCTCACACGTTACAAAGTAACGTAACTTGTCCTCGCTTGTCGGAAGCAAACTCTCAAATGCCTTGCGCAGACCCTCTTTTTGCTCATCCGTATAGGTATCTTTAGCCTGTTCTTCTTTCTTAATCAGGTTCTCGATCGTGTCCGAATCAATCCGGACAAAACGAAGCTTATTCTCCTCCGCCTTTTGCTCCGCTTGACTCATCACATGCACGTCGAGTTCGCCATCCATGAGCAGCACGTCATAACCCTTCGCCTTCGCGCGTTCGATATAGGTGTAATGTGCATCCGGATCGTTGGTATAAAGGAGTACCAGATTACCGTCTTTGTCGGTCTGAGTATCTTTTACTTGCGCCTTGTATTCCTCTAAGGTCGCGTACTTGCCGTCAAGGTTCTTGAGCAATGCAAAATCTTTCGCTTTCTCATAGAATTTCTCATCGGTCAGCATACCAAACTGGATAAACATTTTGATGTCATCCCATTTCTTGGCAAACTCCTCTTTGTCGGCTTTGTACAGTTCAGTCAGTTTGTCAGCCACTTTCTTGGTGATGTAACCGCTGATTTTCTTGACGTTATTATCGCTCTGTAAGTAACTACGGCTTACATTCAACGGAATGTCCGGACTGTCAATCACGCCGTGTAACAAGGTCAAATATTCCGGCACAATATTCTCCACTTCATCCGTCACATACACCTGGTTGCAATACAACTGAATCTTGTTACGATGCACATCCAGATTTGACTTAATCTTCGGGAAGTACAGAATACCGGTCAAATGGAACGGATAATCCACGTTCAAGTGGATATGGAACAGTGGTTGCTCGAATTGCGTCGGGTATAACTCATGGTAGAACTTGTCGTAGTCCTCGTCTTTCAACTCACTCGGTTTGCGTGTCCAAGCGGGGTTAACATCATTAATGATGTTCTCCTCGTCATTGCCGTCTTGGTCACGGACCACTACCTCTTTGCCGTCTTTCCATTCTTTCTTCTTACCGAAAGCGATCTCTACCGGCAGGAACTTGCAGTATTTCTTGAGCAAACCCTCAATCGTCGCGTCCTCCAGATACTGGCTGAACTCATCGTCAATATGCAGAACAACATCTGTTCCGCGCTCGGCTTTGATGGTTTCCTCCATCGTATATTCGGGATCGCCTTCGCAACTCCAATGAACGGCTTTAGCATCCTCTTTGTAACTCTGGGAAAAAATCTCCACTTTCTTGCTGACCATGAAAGCAGAATAGAACCCCAGACCGAAATGGCCGATGATGGCTTCCGTCTTGTCTTTGTATTTGTTCACAAACTCCTCGGCACCGGAGAAAGCAATCTGATTGATGAATTTGTCCACCTCTTCGGCAGTCATACCTATTCCGTGATCGCTTACTGTCAAGGTCTTTTTCTTTTTATCTATGGTTACGCGCACACGCGTGTCACCTAAGTCTCCCTTCACTTCGCCCACAGACGAAAGGGTTTTTAACTTCTGCGTCGCATCCACGGCGTTACTGATCAACTCACGCAAAAAAATCTCATGATCAGAATACAAAAATTTTTTGATGACAGGGAATATATTATCACTCGTCACCCCAATGTTACCTTTACTCATAGTATATTTTGTGTTTTAAAAATTTCACCATTAAGCGGCTTTGCCGCGTCACCATTTCATCATTTACAATTCCCATGCCAAGCGTCTTTTTCTGCCAAAATGGCAGTTTTATTTGCGTATGTAAAAAAAAAGCAGTACCTTTGTCGCCGTTTTTTACGGCGAACAAGAGAAAATGAACGAATTTTTGGAAACAGAAGAAGCGATACTGAAGATGCTCAAGACCGTTTTCGATCCTGAGATACCTGTTAATATCTATGATTTAGGCCTCATTTACGGCATTGAGGTTAAAGACGACGGAGTATGCGACATCACCATGACGCTCACGGCGCCATCCTGTCCTGCGGGCGATTTTCTGGTAGAAGATATACGCCAGAAAGTAGGCTCCGTAGATGGAATCAAGGATGTGAACGTGAATATTGTTTTTGAACCGCAGTGGACCAAAGATATGATGTCCGAGGAAGCCAAACTTGAACTCGGCTTCCTCTAAAATAAGAAAATGTATAAATGAGAAAATAAATGTCATGATATATTTTTTAAGTGATGCACATTTGGGCAGTTTAGCCATCGAGAGAAGATGGCCGCACCAGAAAAAACTCATCGACCTGTTAGAGGAGATGAGCAAAGATGCTGTGTCGATATATATGTTAGGTGACATGTTTGATTTCTGGTTCGAATATTTCCACCACGACAAATCCAAACGTCAGTACTCGCCGTTCTTCAAGGAGTTGCGCAAACTGACCAAACAAGGGATACACATTCATTTTTTCACTGGCAATCATGACCTTTGGACTTTCGGCGGTATTGAGAAGCTGAGTGGCGGAGAAGTACATCATTCGCCCTGCACTATCTCGCGGTACGGCAAAACGCTCTACCTGAGCCACGGAGACGGATTACTGCCGAGTAACTGGGAGAGTTTGTATCCCAAACCCGTGCAACGCAAGATCCGCCGGTTCATGCGACTGCGTTCAATTTTCCATTCCCCGGTACTGCAGTTTCTCTTCCGTTGCCTGCCGCCGAGTTGGGGCAACTGGTTCGGATATAACTGGGCCAAACGCAGCCGGCTCAAAGAGATAGCCAACCCTTGTCCGTATAAAGGGGAAGACAAAGAAGAATTGGTGCTGTTTGCCAAAGATCAGGAACAGCAGCAAAACCATCGTGACTATTATATTTTCGGGCATCGGCATATAGAACTGGATTTGCAGTTACAGACTGGCGCACGCGTTGTTATCCTTGGTGACACATTCCAACAATGGACATACGCAAAATTAGATAATCATGGACGCTTAAGCCTTCATAATTATTAAGGTGAAAGGTGAAAAGTGAAAGGAGAAAGAGATGCACAGTAGAGAAGAACAATTAGCTGCTTTTGAGCGGTTACTGAATATTATGGACGACCTGCGGGAGAAATGTCCGTGGGATCGCAAACAGACTTTTGACAGTCTGCGGCAGAACACCATTGAAGAAGTATTTGAGTTGGCAACCGCCATTTCGCGTCACGACATGAACGAGATTAGCAAAGAACTCGGCGATGTTCTCCTACACGTCGTTTTCTATGCCAAAATGGGCTCGGAAACCGGAGAATTCGACATCGCGGATGTATGTAACCGTCTATGCGACAAACTGATCTTCCGTCACCCGCACGTCTACGGAGAAATGAGTAAATGTGAAAATGAGAAAATTGTAAATGACTCTGATGTCAGCCACTTGTGGGAACAGGTAAAACTCAAAGAGAAAGGCGGCAACAAAACCGTGTTAGGCGGTATTCCTGACAGCCTGCCAAGCCTTGTCAAAGCCTACCGAATCCAAGACAAAGTAGCGAACGTTGGGTTTGACTGGGAGAAACGCGAAGACGTGTGGGACAAGGTTAAAGAAGAAATCGCAGAGTTTGAGGCCGAAATGCGCAAATGCGAAAATGAGAAAATACAAAAATGCGAAAATGACCAAATGGTAAATGACCAAATGGTAAATGAATTCGGGGATTTGCTATTCTCGCTGATTAACGCGGCACGGCTGTATAAAATCAAACCGGACAATGCGTTGGAGCAAACCAACCTCAAGTTCATCCGGCGGTTCAATTATATTGAATCCAAAGCGAAAGAACAAGGCCGCGCACTCAAAGACATGACCCTCGCAGAAATGGATACCCTCTGGACACGTGCCAAAAAAGAAGAAAAAGGGGGTGATTACGGGGTGATTACGGGGTGATTACAGGGTGATTAGGGGGATATTCGGCTCAGATCAAACCAAGAATAAAAAAGAGTGCGGCATAAAAGACTCGAACTTTCACTCCTCTCGGAACCAGATCCTAAGTCTGGCGCGTCTACCAATTCCGCCAATGCCGCGGAAATCGCAAATCGCAGGGTTGGTACAACCCGAGATTTAGAATTCCTTGTTTGCCGACGGCAAACGGAATTCGGGTGCAAAGGTACTGCTTTTTTTTGAATTATGCAAGAAAACACACAAACTTTTTATCATATTTTGCCAAACGGCGTTAAAATTGTCCATCGTTGGACGCCTTCCCCTGTGGCTTATGTAGGTGTGATGGTTGGTGCCGGAACGCGGGACGAACAGCCCGAAGAGAACGGCATGGCGCATTATATCGAGCATTGTGTTTTCAAAGGAACAACCCATCGCTCGGCGCGACAAATCATTCATGCCATCGAAGGAATAGGCGGCGAGATAAACGCGTATACCACCAAAGAGGAAACCACTTTCTATGCAGCCATCCTCTGCGAACACGTACAACTCACTCTCCATCTGATTGCCGAAATGCTGCTCGAACCGGCTTTCAAGAAAGAAGAGACGGACAAAGAGCGGATGGTCATTCTTGATGAGATTGAGAGCTATAACGACAGTCCGAGCGAACTGATCTACGACGATTTCGAGAGCCTTGTTTTCTCTGGAACCAGTCTTGCAATGCCTATTCTGGGCACCAGGAAAACACTCCGGCATATATCCTCCAATCCCGATTACGCCAAACGATGGATGGGCGAGCACTATCGCCCGGAGCGAATGGTCGTTTTCTGCCAGGGAAACATCGCTGCTGAACGCATTTTCCGTCTCGCGGAAAAAGAATTCGGCCATCTTACAGCCGAAACCTGTCTTACAGCAACGCGGTCCTACAGCGTCAGCGGTCCTACAGCGAACGAACGTGAGCGGTCCTTCCGAAAACATACCCATCAGGTGCACGCGATGTTAGGTGGAAAAGCTTACCCGCTGGGCCATGAGAACCAGTTAGCGATGTTTTTGCTCAATAATATTCTGGGTGGCGGCAGTCTTAACAGTCGTCTCAATCTCAGTCTGCGTGAGGCGCGCGGGCTTGTTTATACCGTTGAGTCGGCCTATACGCCGCTTAGCGATACCGGTTACTGGTGTGTCTATTTCGCTTGTGACCCGGAAGACTATTCGCAAAGCCTTGATTTAGTGCGGCATGAGTTGGACAAACTGCGCACCACTCCATTGACTGAAAACGGTCTTCGGCACGCCTTGGACCAGCTGCGCGGTCAACTCGCCATTTCGGCTCAGAACCAGGAAAACAGCGCGCTGGCGATGGCCAAATCCGTCCTTTATCACGGAGTTGCACCTCGATGGCAAGAGACCATGCAGAAAATCGAACAAACTACCACATTGCAATTACACCAGGTAGCAAAAGAAGTGTTCGAAGCACAAAACACTTACATTCTGACATACGAATAGCCAAAAACATTACTTCACTGCGCGTTTTCGTCTGTTTTTGCTAAACAAATGTAACAAAACATACTTTTTTAGCAAAAAAAGGTACTTTTTTCTTAAATAATTTGGTCAGTTCAAAAAAAAGTTGTACCTTTGTGCGATTTTTCGTTTGTGCGCGTATGCGTATCCTTGTTTATATACATATACGCACGCGCCGTGTGAAAGATTAGTGGATTAGAGGATTAGTGGGTTAGAGGTTAGAAAATCAAACAACAAACAATTATATAATGAAGCGATTTTACTTATTAATGGTCTGCATGTGCCTCCTTCCTGCGGGACTTTTCGCGCAGATGAAGGTGAAGGGAACGGTCGTGGACGAGAACGGCGATGGCGCTATTGGCGCTAACATCGTTGTTCAGGGAACGACAATCGGAACCGTGACAGACTTTGACGGCCAGTTTGAGATTAACGTGCCGGAAGGCAAGAAAGCGCTGGTTATTTCTTATTTGGGTTACAAAACTGTGACAGTTACTGCTAAACCCACGATGAAAGTGACGTTGGAGACCGAGTCTCAACAAATCCAGGAAGTGGTAGTACAAGGTATGGTGAAGCAAGACAAGCGTTTGTTCACCGGTGCAGCAACCAAACTGGAGGCGGAAGAGACGATGCTTTCCGGTGTGGCTGATATCAGCCGTTCGCTGGAAGGTAAAGCAGCCGGTGTGAGTGTGCAGAACGTCAGTGGTACGTTCGGTACAGCTCCGAAAATCCGTGTGCGTGGTGCTACTTCTATCTATGGTGCGTCCAAACCGCTGTGGGTGGTAGATGGTGTCGTATTGGAGGATGCAGTCGAGATGGGTGCAGATGACCTGTCTTCGGGTGATGCCAAGACGCTTATCGCCAGCGCCATCGCCGGTATCAACGCAGAGGATATCGAGAGTTTCCAGATTCTGAAAGACGGTTCGGCTACTTCTATCTACGGAGCTCGCGCTATGGCGGGAGTCATCGTCGTTACGACGAAGAAAGGACAGGCTGGCAAGTCCAGACTGCAATATACCAGTGAGTTGACCTATCGTATGATTCCGTCCTATAGAGACTATAACATCTGTAACTCGCAAGAGCAGATGGGTATCTATCAGGAGTTGGAGCGTAAGGGTTGGCTCGAATATTCGTCTTTGAGCAATGCTACCAACTATGGTGTATATGGTAAGATGTACGAGTTGATCGGAACCGGAGAGTTGGACAACACTCCCGAGGCACGTAATGCATATCTGCGTCAGGCAGAGTTCCGTAATACGGACTGGTTCAAGGCACTCTTCAACCAGACTATTATGCATAATCACTCGCTCTCTTTCTCTGCAGGTACAGACCGTGCGCGTATATATGCGTCTCTGTCGGCTATGCATGATCCGGGATGGTACAAATCCAGTGAGATTGCCCGTTTTACGGGAACGATGAATGCCAGTTTTGATGTGCTGCCGAGTACGAGCAAGCAGAAACTGACGGTAGGAATCGCTACGATGGGTAGTTACCGTAAGCAGAAAGCGCCGGGAACCATCTCGTCGCAGACAGACCCGATCTCCGGTGCTGTGAGCCGTGAGTTTGATATCAACCCGTTCTCGTATTCGATGAATACGGCGCGTGTGATGGACCCGACCTCCACCTATCGTCGTAACTACTGCGATTTCAACATTCTGGACGAGTTAGCTCAGAACTATATCGACGTGAAAGTGACCGACTTGAAATTCCAAGGTGAGATCAGCTACAAGCCCGTTCGCGGTTTGGAGATCAATGCCCTCGGTGCCATCCGTTATCAGATGAGCCGCCAGGAGCATAATATTATGGATAATAGTAATATGGCTCGCGCTTACCGCGCAGGTATCGATCCGGAAAACAACACCATCCGTGAGCGTAACAAATACCTCTATACGGACCCGGACGATCCATTGGCATTGCCGGAGACGGTATTGCCGGAAGGTGGTATCTATGACCTGACAGAGTACTCGCTGCTCTCTACGGACTTCCGTGCGACAGTGAGCTATAATGCCGACCTCGGTAAGAACGGCGACCACATCCTCAGCCTCTTCGGCGGTGGTGAGTTGAACTCAACCGACCGTCAGTACAACTGGTTCCGCGGTTGGGGTTACCAATACAACAATGGCGGTGTGCCTTTCACAGACTACCGTCTGTTTAAGCAGAGCCAGGAGGAGAACAGTACGTATTTCTCCAACTCCTTCACTTTCTATCGTAACCTCGCTTTCTTCGCGATGGCTACCTATTCGTACAAAGGTCGCTACACTATTAACGGCGTTGTACGTTATGAGGGAACAAACAAACTCGGTAAGAGTATGCAGGCTCGCTGGTTGCCTACGTGGAATGTGTCCGCGGCATGGAACGCACACGAGGAGAGTTGGTGGGAGCCCGCCTTTGGCGATGCTTGGACCTATGCCAGCCTCAAAGCCAGCTACTCGTTGACCGCAGACCGTGGTCCGAGTTGGGTAACAAACTCACTCGCCGTATTCCAGAGCTATAGTCCTTACCGTCCGAGCACCAACGCTTCGGAGACAGGTATCTCGCTCTTCGACTTGGAGAACTCAGAGTTGACCTATGAGAAAAAGCATGAGTTGAACATCGGTGTTGAATTCGGTTTTGTGGACAACCGCATTAACCTTGAGCTCGACTGGTACCGCCGTAATAACTACGACTTGATTGGTTTGGTACAAACGATGGGTGTCGGCGGTCAAGTAACCAAATACGCCAACGACGCGACTATGCAGTCAACCGGTGTCGAGTTCACCCTTTCGACAGTAAACGTGAAGACCAAAGACTTCAAGTGGACCACCGACTGGATTTTCTCTTGGGCAGACAACAAGATTACCAAACTACAGTCGCAGCCGCAGATATACGAGTTAGTATCCGGTTCAAGCGGTTCGCGTCGTCAGGATTATCCGGTAGGCGCTATGTTCTCTATTCCGTTCGCCGGCTTGACCGAGGAAGGTCTGCCTACGTTCTATGTGGATAAAGAGCGCACCGTTATCGCCGGTCCGGGCAGTTATGATTTGATTAACTTCCAGGAGTATGAAGATATCGACTGGCTGAAATACGAAGGTGTCGTAGATCCGAAAATTGTCGGTTCGTTTGGTAACACTTTCTCTTGGAAAGGTTTGAAACTGAATATCTTCTTCACCTATAGTTTTGGCAACGTGCTTCGTCTCGACCCGCTTTGCTATGTGTATAGCAGCCAGTACAGCGATTTGACGGCGAGCATGAAGGAGATGAAGAACCGTTGGGTAGTACCGGGCGATGAGCAATTCACTACCATCCCCGCGATTGCCACTACTCGTCAGTATCAGCAAATCGACAACCTCTACTGGGGTTATTCGGCATACAACTACTCTACCGAGCGTGTAGCCAAGGGTGATTTCATCCGTCTCAAGGAGTTGTCGCTCAGCTACGACCTGCCGGCTAAGGTCTTCGAGGGTCAGAAAGCCGTATCGAGCTTCGGCGTCAAACTGACAGCTACCAATGTATGGTTGGCTTATGCAGATAAGAAACTGAATGGCCGTGATCCGGAGTACTACAACACCGGTGGTGTAAGTTCGCCGACACCGCGCCAGTTCACCCTAACCCTTAAACTTGGATTCTAAAAAAACGAAGCAGATATGAAAAAGATAAATACTATAGCATATGTAATCGTACTCGGTATAGCACTGAGTCTGGCCGGATGTAATTTTCTGGACCAGAACCCGGATATGCGTGCCTCGATTGATACGAAAAAGAAAGTGCAATTGCTGCTCGTTAGTGCTTACACCAATGCCAACTTCGGTCCTATCTGTGAGTTCTCGTCCGACCAAGTGGTGGATAACAACGCTCCGGACAAGACCGGTCACACATTGAATGCAAAACCGCTGGATAAGATGTATGATGAGATTTTCGCGTGGGAGCCCGTCAAATCAGATGGCAACCAAGATTCTCCGAAGTATATCTGGGATGGTTGCTATTCCGCAATCGCTACCTGTAACCAAGCGCTGAAGGCTATTGAGCAATTAGAGGCTCAAGGTATTAACATGAACGCAGAAAAGGGCGAAGCCCTTATCAGCCGTGCGTACCACCATTTCATTCTGGTGAACGTCTTCTGCCAGGCATGGAAAGATTCTACCCTCAGCAAACTGGACCTCGGTATCACCTATATGAAAGAGCCGGAGACGACAGTTGCTCCGCATTACGAGCGCGGTACGGTTACGGAAACGTATAAAGCCATTCAGGAGGACCTTGAAGCAGGTCTGCCGCTGGTAGATGATAATTATTATAGTGTGCCTCGTTATCACTTCAACGTGAAAGCGGCTCACGCTTTTGCCGCCCGTTTCTACCTCTACACCCGTCAGTGGGACAAGGTAGTGCGCGAAGCCGACCAAGTGCTGACCACGGATGACGCGACGGTTCTTTCGCTGCTCTATGATGCTAAAACCGCGTATCAGATGAACGACCCGTGGAAAGAGCAACTACATTACTTTGAGCCCAACGCGTCGTACAACTTGTTGCTGAACACCACAATGTCGCAGGCGCCTTATACGCTCATTCCGGATTATGGCCGTTATGACCATAACGGTACAGCCGCGGAGTATTCCACACTTGGCAATGGACCCTGCTGGAGTAGCCAGTTCCCCGGCTACCATCACTGGTTGTATGACCAGACCTATGGTAGTTTCTGCGCGAAGTTCCTCTGGTTGTTCGAGTACACGGATAAGGTGAATGGTTATGGTTATATCCACGGTGTTACGCGTGCATTTACCACCAATGAGACGCTGCTCTGTCGGGCGGAGGCCAAGGCACACCTCAATGATTTCCAAGGCGCCACCAATGACTTCCGTCTCTGGTGTCAGGGCTACAACACCGGTCGTATGGACACGTTACCAGATGGCAGTGTAAATCTAACGGAGGATAAAATCAAGAAATTCTATTCTTCCTCTGCGAACAAAAATTATGTGCCGGATTTGCATAATATGGATATGAGTCCGGAGTTCACCGTTACGGAAGCACAGAAACCGTTTATATGGTGCGCACTGCATTTCCGCCGCATTGAGACCTTGCATGACGGTTTGCGTTGGTTCGACCTCAAGCGCTATGGTATTGAGATCACCCACCAGCGCGGTACAGACCCGCTCCGAACGCTGGTTTGGAATGACGACCGCCGTGCCATTCAGTTGCCGGTGGACGTACGTATCGCCGGTATGACGCCCAACCCGCGTGTGAACCAAGGAGACCACGTTAGCCCGGATGCAGCAACAACGGTAATGGAGCCGTCAGCAGGAGAACCGCAACTGAGCTTCCCGCATATTGACTTAGGCAAGCAGATTACGTGTGTTCCGGTCGGTGACGATAATAACGATAACGAATAAACGGATAAGCATATGAAAAAGATACTATATATATTTCTTCTTTGCGCAGTCGCATTGGGGATGGCGTCTTGCGAAGGCGACAAATTCGGACCGTCAATCTTTATTGACCCCGTAGAAGTCGAAGACGTTTATACGCGTGAGTTTGACCTCTGGCTCAAGAAGCACTACACGGATAAATACAACGTGGAGTTCTTATATCGGTTGGATGATAATGCTACCGACCCTAACTACAACGTAGTTCCGGTTAGTATTGGTAAAGCCGATACCATCGCTCACCTCGCATTGTACCTCTGGTATGACGTGTATGACTCCGTAGTCAGCCCTACATTCCTCAAAGAGTATGGACCTAAGATGATTCAACTCATCGGTTCAGCCATGATCAATGCCTCACAAGGTACCGAGAAACTCGGATATGCCGAGGGTGGCAACAAGATTACGCTGCTGAAGATTAATAAGATGGAGACCAATAATATGGAGCAGCTCAACGAGTATATCTTCAAGACCATGCACCATGAGTTCTCGCATATTCTCCATCAGCAGAAGACCTACCCGAAAGAGTTTGGATTGATTACTCCGGAGGATTATGATCCGAACCGTTGGCAAGACCGTTCGAATCAACAAGCATGGGGAATGGGTTTCGTATCTCCTTATGCCAGCAGCCAGACGCGTGAGGACTTCGTAGAGACCATTGCCAACTACATTGTCAAGACTGATGCCGACTGGCAGAAAATGATAACTACTGCCGGTCCTACGGGCGCTGCATTCATCAACCAGAAACTGGAGATGTGCCGTACATGGTTAGCAGAGAAATGGCAAATCGATCTCGAGGCAATGCGCGCAGAGGTGCAGAAACGTCAAGCCAATCTGGACTGGGACATGATTATGAGTCTCGGATTCCTGAATGAGCAGCCGGAGAACCCGGATGGTGTTCTGCCTCCTATCTTCTTTGAAAATGGAGAAACTAACTAAATCATTTAACAGAAGAGATTATGAAAACTAAATATATATTCATCGGAATAGCGTTGGCGTGCGTCTTAGGTGCATGCAGCCGCGACGAAGAGAGTTTATTCGACAAGAATGCCTCCGAGCGCGCACAAGAAGCGCTGGATAATGCCAACGAAGTGCTCGTTGCGCCTGAGTTCGGTTGGGAGATGATTTATTTTGCCAACCCTGCTTCAAAAGGCTATAACCTGATTGTGAAGTTCGATAAGGACGGACGTTTTATTGCTACTGCCAAAAACAGAGAGACTACGAATAATAAAATCCTGACGGACTCCGTTAGCACATGGCAGGTAAAACTCGATTACGGCCCCATCCTTACGTTTGACACCTATAATGATGTCTTGCACGCTTGGGCAGACCCAGGTGCTGACGGTGATGGTCTTCTTGGAGACTATGAGTTCCTTATCCTCAGCGCAACACCTGAGCGTATTAAACTAAAGGGGAAGAAACATAGTAGTTATTGCTATTTGTATCCACTCACAGAACAGGTTGAGCCTGCTACCTATTTTGCGGATGTAGAGGCTATGCAGTCTAAATTGTTCGCGAACAATAACATACTTGAATGGACATCCAATGGTCAAACATTCCAATTACATAATGGTTCATCCGGTATTTTTAGCCTTACCGAAGTTGGAGCATTCGTAAACTTAGAAGATGAAGACATTTATCCTCTGGGCACTAACAGAACAGGCGTACAGTTATGTTATGGCGTTTTGACATCGAAAGACGATTATTATCGTTTTGAGAATAATAAACTGGTGAGTGCTACGTCAACTATTGCTCTGTGTGATTTGAACAAGTATTTCCGCCTATTCATGCATAGTGTTGGAGGAGGCTGGGTTGTGGATTTGAAAAACATGAACGATTCGGCAGCGCAAATATTAGCAGACCTTGATAATGCGATAAAAACTATATACAAGAATCAGAAAAAAGGTGGAACAACGGATATGACTTTTACGTTGACGACCACAGGAGATTTAGTGTTAGCATATAGTTATATTGGCAGTGGTTCCAAAGCCAGTACATTTAATTATAAATTTTCACTTGCTGAAGAAAGTGGACGTCTTCACTTAACATACACGGAGCCTGCGGATGAAAATGCCCAAAAGGTTATGACAGCTCTGACCGGATTAGAAAGTTTACTAACTGTACTTGGTGGAGACTACAATCTAACACCAACAGAACCATTTAATCCTACCCTTGGTATGAAATTAACAGATAATACGAAACCCGAATTATGGTTCCATGTAATCGGGAAACGATAATTATTAATCAATTAAAAAGTTTTAGGTATGAAAAAAATTACACTTCTGGCTTGTACATTAGCTATTTCAGTAGCAATGTTTGCTGGCATTAACGAGAAACTCGTTAAGAAAAGCACTGAATCAAGGAAATTTGTTCCTACTATTCGCATGGTAGAAACTCAGTCATCTATTCTTTCTGAAGGCGAAGATATTAACATCATGAACCTGCAGAATCGTGCAGCGGAAATGGTATCTGACACTATGATTGTCCCCTACATTGCAAACGGAACGTATAATTCAGGTACTCCTTCTAGCGGTCTTGGATTCGTAAACGAAGCAGCTATTATTACTCCTTATCAGAAGACTCTGACTTTTGAAAACTATTATGGTTTAGTCAGTTCTTGGTACGTAAACGATGAATTGGTAGCGACCGATTCTATCCTGACTATTAATCTTCCGGGGTTAGGAGAAACTTATCCTCTGCCTGTAATGAAGACAGCTACCCTTCCTACCAGTGATACCTCTCAGATTGTCTTTAAAGACTATCAGTATGGTGCGTATTTCACCTCCAAATATGCGGATTATGGCTTTGAGAATTATATCGAGATGCCTACAGCGTACATAGGGTCTCTTACGAAATGCGCCATGTACACCGAGGTCGAGAAAAATAGTAAAGGAAAGGATACTTATGGTAGCGATTGGACATTTGTCGGAGGTGGACCTGTTGGTACCTATTCTTATGGAACCAATATGGTTCATCCGAATACGGGCGTACGCTATGACACAATTTTTGTACCTTATTTCCAGGAAGGAACCATCTATATTGACCACCTCTCTTTAGGAGTGTATACTGATGCGAATGGTGGTGTAGCTGGTATGTTCCCAGGAGAAAACGATCATGTTCGTGCGTCTATTTATCCGCTAAGTGCAACAGGAAAGATTAACTTTAATGAACCTATTGCTCGTGCCGTAGCCACTGCTGAAGATTATGTAGGAGCACAGAGTTCTTCTTCTTGGTATGGAATCCTAAACTTCAAATTCGTAGAGGAAGATCCTATCACGGGTGCGGAACAAGAAGTACCTGCTATCATTAATGGTAATTTTGTAATTGCATTTGATGAATACAATGATAGTACTGCTAATTTAGGATTTATCACAGACTATTTCACAGAGATAGAAGGTGATACCTATTTAATTGGTGGTGGTAAAATGACGCAATTATGGTCGACTCCGAGTAACCTATTGCTTAACTTGCATGCTATTCTTCCTGCTTTCGATGCTCCTGAGCAAGTTACATTCGAACTCGCTGGCGGTGAGTTGGTATTGGATATTCCGTCTAACGTATGGGATGATGACACCGATATAGAAACTGACGAGTGGATTAATGTGACTATTGCAACAGACTATGAGTATGACGAGGAAGACGATTCTTATACACACCTTTATAACAATAAGCTGACTATTTCTGTAGGAGCAGCAGATGAAGCTCGCACAGGAGAAATCCAAATTAATGCACTGGGGCTGCCTGTTACAATTAAGGTTCAGCAAGGTGAGAACCCGGGTCAGGCTATTGACAATGTTGACTTCAAGCACGATGGTAAGAACTACAATGTTCTTGGTATCGAAGTTAACGATGACTACAAGGGCGTTATCATCCGCAACGGTGAGAAATTCATCCGCTAATTATTAACCCAACGGTTAAACAATAGGAATTATATTTCGACGCAAGATAATCTCTTGCAGAGCAGTCCGCTTTGGCGGGCTGCTTTTTTTATTTTTCTTTTAAGCTTTCAAAAAACATGCAGAAAAGTTAGAATGTTCCACGCATTTTAGTACGACATTACTCCGATAAAACCTCGTTCGTGGAACAATTTCAATTTAAGGTTTTGAACTGAAGTCTCCCGGTTGTTAATTATAAAGAAAAAACATTATACCCCTCCGTTGTTTACTACCAATTGTACATTGCAAATGACAAACGGCAAATGACAAATTATACATCCTCCATTTTACCCCACTTTTTATTAAAATGTTAATAACTCTTGCAATTCATTGATTTTCTACACATCTAAGCAACCTGCCGTATGTAAAAACACTGTTAACAAAACAATTGAAAAATTTTTTTGTGGGGAAATGTGGTGAATATCAAAAAAAAGTATTATCTTTGCAGCGTGATTTTAACAAACCATGCACATGAGTACTTTTGTTGGAAATATAGAAGGACGGTTGGATGAGAAAGGACGCATCTTTATTCCTGCTGCGTACCGCCGTATTCTTTCCGAGGCAGAGTCGAAACGCATCGTCATGCGCCGTGATACAGACAATGAGTGTCTGATGTTCTACCCGGAAGCCGTGTGGAATGAGAAAGTGGAGACGCTCCGCGCCGCTCTGGATGAGTGGAATCCCGAGGATCAACTGATTCTTATGCAGTTCATGGCTGACGCTGAGTATTTGGAGCTCGACGGCCAGGGACGTATTTTACTGCAGAAGAAAAACCTGGAAACCATCGGCGCACAGAGCGACGTGCTCTTCGTCGGAATGCTTAACCGCTTCGCGCTGTGGGCTCCGGAGACGTTCGCCGCCAAACGCCTCAGTCAAACCGAATTGGCAGCAAGATTGCGTGCAAAGATGAGCAAGTAAGTAGATATAAGGAGATGCAGAACGAGGTTGCCTATCATATACCGGCCATGCTAAAAGAGACCATCGAAGGCTTGAACATCAAGCCCGGTGGGGTGTATGTGGATGTCACTTTCGGAGGAGGAGGACATAGTCGCGCAATTCTTGAGAAATTAGCCTCTCCCTACCCCTCCCCTGAAGGGAAGGGAGAAAAGGGAATGTTGTTCTCTTTCGACCAAGATATTGAGGCCTACGAGAACGCGCAAGCACAAATGGCAAATGGCACATGGCAAATAGCAAATGACACCTGGACATTTGTGCATAGCAATTTCCGATATCTAAGGAACTGGATGGATTATTATGATGTGCCGGAGATTGACGGCATTCTGGCAGATCTCGGCGTCAGTTTCCACCATTTCGACTGCCCGGAACGCGGTTTCTCTTTTCGGTTCAGCGCACCGCTTGACATGCGTATGAACCAGACATCCAAACGCACAGCCGCAGACATCGTTAACAGTTACAGCGAAGAAGAACTGGCGCAACTCTTTTATCTATACGGTGAACTGAAGAACGGCCGGCAGATAGCGCGTGCCATCTGCAAAGCGCGCACAGACAAACGCATCGAGCGCACTGAAGACCTTGTAAAGATAGCTTACCCCCATCCCCTCCCTGAAAGGAGGGGGGATGAGATCGAAGTCCCGACAAATGCCAAGAAAGACTTGGCCCGCCTCTTCCAAGCCCTGCGTATCGAGGTCAACGACGAGATGGGAGCCCTGCGCGAGATGCTTCTCGCCGCGAGAGACCTTCTCAAACCGGGCGGACGCATCGCTATTCTTACCTACCACTCGCTCGAAGACCGACTTGTAAAGAATTTCCTGAGAAGCGGCAACCTCGAAGGCACAATAGAAAAAGATTTCTACGGGAATAACCTCAGTCCTTTCACGCTTATCGAGAAAGGTCGCGAGGCCTCCGCCGAAGAAATAGAACGTAACCCGCGCGCCCGCAGCGCCAAACTGCGCGTAGCAGAGAAAAAATAATGGCCGACGCACACGACATACAATCCTGGCTCAACGGTGACAAACTGCGCAGCCAAAAAATCAAAGAGCAATACCCTTTGATTGCCCTTATCGTGTGTCTCATCTTCATCTACATCCTCATGGGCTATCAGTCTGCCAAGCAGCAACACCGCCTAACGGACACCAAGAAAGAGATGCTTGATGCCAAGTTCCGCTACATGACCATCAGTGCCCAACTGACTAATACCACCCGGCAGTCACAGATTGTGGAAGCACTGGAAGAGCGAGGAAGTGCACTCCGGGAAAATCGTATACCGCCCACTAAGATTGATAATTGATAACTAAACAGATGTCTGACGAGCAAAGAAATACAGTATGGCGCTTCGCGATTATTTTTATCGTGATTCTGCTGGGTTTCGGAGCTGTGCTCGGGAAAATCATCTATATCCAGACCGTGGAGCGCGATGAATGGCTTAAGGTGGCGGAGAAACAAGTGCCGACCAACCGGCCTATCAAAGCGACACGCGGTAATATACTTGACTGCAATGGTCAACTGCTGGCATCCAGTATGCCACAGTACTATGTCTATATGGATACGCGCGTGCCGGCGCTGCATGATAAAAAAGGTGCGCTCTTCATTGCTCATATCGATTCCCTTGCGCTCGATCTTGCACGCATCGTCGGCGACCGCTCGCAAGCAGAATACAAGACACGCATCGTCAACGCTTACCGGCGTGGAGAGAAACGACTGAAAGTATGCGACCATCGTATCAACTACCTCCAGCGACAGGACCTCGAGCAGAACAGTCTAATCAAGAAAGGCAAATATAAATCCGGTATTTTCTTTGAAGACCAACACCGCCGCATCAAGCCCTACGGTCTTCTCGCCAGTCGCACTATCGGCGGTATCTACGGCGAAGACGGTGTGGGTAACTCGGGTTTGGAGAAGCGTTTTGACAAAGAGCTCCGGGGAATCGATGGTCTGAGTTCTATCCAGCGTATCGGTGGTCGGAATGAGTCCGTCACTATCGAAGAGGCGCAGGATGGATGGGATGTCCTCACCACTATCGATGCCAACTTACAAGACATCGTAGAGAACGCGCTGATGGTCAAGACGGCAGAGAGACAAGCCAAGTGGGGTTGTGCGATTCTCATGGAGACGCATACCGGCTATATACGCGCCATCGCGAACCTTGATCGTTCTTCCGAAGACGGCAAATACTACGAAGCACAAAACCATGCCGTGCAACGCGTTGAACCCGGTTCGACCTTCAAGACTATCGCTCTCACCGCCGCTCTTGATGACGGCAAGATTGATATTGACGACACCGTCTCCACCAGCCGGAAACCATGGCAGTATTTCACCGTCAAGCACACCGACGCCCACCCTATGGATACTGTACTCACCGTACGTTCGGCGCTCGCCGTGTCGTCTAACATAGCCCTCGCCAAACTCATCACACGCAGTTACGAAGGCTCGGCGCGTAAATTCGTCCGTCGCATTGAGAAAATGGGGCTCAAAGACAGTGTTTATTGCGAGATACCAGGGGCAGACAAAGTGCGTATCGACGTACCCCGAGACACTGTCACGCTCAGTAAAATGTCTTATGGCTACTCCGTCGAGATGAGCCCGATGCAGATTCTTATGTTCTACAACGCCATCGCCAACGGCGGACGTATGATGCGACCCATGCTCGTCACCGCTATTCAGCGCAACGGAGAGAACATCAAATCTTTCCGTCCGGAGGTTGTCAAGTCCTCTATTTGCTCGTCTCGCACGCTCCGGGATATACAAGGGGCGCTACATGACGTCGTTTGGGATAATCATCTTGGCACAGCCGCTGCTAAAACATGGAGTCGCAAAGCGCAGTCTAACCTCGTCTCTATCGCCGGCAAAACAGGTACGGCGCAGTTGATTATCAACGGGCGCTACACATCCGGAAGACACCGCATGACGTTCGTCGGTTATTTCCCGGAAGAGAATCCGCAATACACCTGTATATGCATGATTGAAGACCCACGCCCCGCCGGCACGTATGACGCAGGTATGGATTGCGGCTCTACAGTCCGTGTCATCGCAGAAAAAACGATGGCTTACACCGGATGCTATGTGTACGAAAACGGAGAAAGAATATTAGAGAAAAGATAAGATAATATCAAATAATTTATGATTCTTAGCGAGTTATTAAGCGTCATTGAACCGATTGAGGTTCTGGGCGATGTGAACAAAGAGATCAAGGGTCTGCATTTCGACAGCCGCAAAATCGGCGAAGGTGACCTTTTTGTAGCGCAGGTTGGCACAGCAGTAGATGGACATACGTTCATTGATGGTTGTGTCGCCAACGGCGCCGCGGCGATTGTTCTTTCGGACAAGAAATATATGAAAGAAAGGAAGGGAGTTACTTTCATCTTAGTCGAGAATACGGATAAGGCGTTGGGATTACTGGCGAGCAAGTGGTTTGGAGAGCCGAGCAAACAACTGACGCTTGTCGGCGTGACGGGCACCAACGGCAAGACCACAATCGCCACCTTACTATATAAACTCGTGCGCGCGCTAGGTCATAAAGCCGGTCTGCTGTCCACCGTTGTCAATTATATCGAAGAAGAGGCCGTACCGGCGACGCATACTACACCGGACGCCATTGAGTTGAACGGGTTGTTGAGACGAATGGTGGATGCCGGTTGTAAGTACGCGTTTATGGAAGTGAGTTCGCACGCGATTGCGCAAGAACGGATTGCCGGGCTCGATTTCGATGGTGCGTTGTTTACGAACCTGACGAGGGATCATATTGATTATCATAAGACTTTCGACAATTACCGCGATACGAAGAAAAGGCTGTTTGACGGTCTAAAGAAGAGCGCTTTCGCGGTGACTAATAAGGATGACAAGAACGGGTTAGTGATGACGCAGAACTGCAAAGCGGAAGTGAAGACCTATTCCACCCGCGCGCTGGCAGATTACAAAGCGCAGATACTCGAGGAAGGTTTCGAAGGCATGCTGCTGAATATCAACGGGAAAGAGGTCTTTGTGCCCTTGGTGGGGCGGTTTAACGTAAGTAACCTATTGTGTATTTATGGTGCGGCATTGTGTTTAGGTTTTGAGGAATTGGATGTACTGCGCGTGCTGAGCACTTTAAAACCCGTGAACGGGCGCTTCGAGACTATTCGTAGTCCCAAGGGATGGACCGCCATCGTCGATTATGCTCATACGCCGGACGCCGTGGATAATGTCATTCAAACGATTCGAGAAATCAAGAAAGAAGGCGCCAAACTAATCACAGTGGTGGGGTGTGGTGGAAACCGAGACAAGGGCAAACGACCAATGATGGCTCAAATAGCCAAACGCGGTAGCGAACAACTCATCCTCACGTCTGACAACCCACGTGACGAAGAGCCGGCAGACATTCTGAGAGATATGACGGATGGATTGACGGAAGAGGAACTACGGAACACACTGGTTATTGAGGACCGCGCCACGGCTATCCAGACCGCTTGCACCCTTGCCCAGGCGGGAGATGTCATTCTTGTTGCCGGTAAGGGGCACGAAGATTATCAGATTATTAAAGGAGTAAAACATCACTTTGATGATCATGAGGTAGTTCGCAAGTTTGCGGACTAATTTGAGATTTGAGATTTGAAATTTGAGATACTATGTTATATCATTTATTTGACTATTTAACAACGGCTTACGGTCATATGACCGGTGCGAGGTTATTCACTTACATCTCATTCCGCGCCATCACCGCCGGCATTATCGCGCTTTGCGTCAGTATCTGGTTCGGCAACTGGTTCATCAACACCATGAAACGCCGGCATATCACCGAGACGCAGCGGGACGAGAAAACAGACCCTTTTAACGTAGCAAAGAAAGGGGTTCCTACTATGGGCGGTATCATCGTCATCACCGCTGTACTGATTCCGTGTCTGCTGCTCGGCAAACTGACGAACGTCTATATGATTTTGATGCTCGTCACCACCCTTCTCATGGGCGCGTTGGGCTTCGCGGATGATTATATCAAGACGTTTAAGAAGAACAAAGACGGCCTGAACGGGTGGGTAAAGATTATCGGGCAGGTCACTCTCGGCCTCATCGTCGGTCTCACACTACGTTTCTGCCCGGCGGTGAGCATGAATGAGGTGGTGACGAGTCATATCGAGAACAATATCGTGGTCGTCGAAAAAACGCCGGAGATTAAGTCCACTCAGACCACTATTCCATTTGTCAAGCATCATAACTTCAACTATGCAGATTTATTCAGTTGGACAGGTGAAAACAACAAATATCGTTTCGGTTGGATTTTCTTCGTTCTGCTGACAGTTTTTGTAGTAGCGGCAGTAAGTAATGGTGCGAATCTGAATGATGGAATGGATGGCATGTGTGCTGGTAACTCAGCTATCATAGGCATTGCCTTGCTCATACTCGCTTATACTTCCGGTAGTGTCGTCTGGGCGGAGTATTTCGATGTGATGTATATCCCCGGCAGTGAGGAGTTGGTTGTTTTCTTGGCCTCTTTCGTTGGTGCACTCGTCGGCTATCTATGGTTCAACGGCTTCCCGGCACAGGTTTTCCTCGGTGACACGGGTAGTCTGACTGTAGGTGGTATCATCGGTGTCACGGCGATGATTATTCACAAGGAGCTGCTTATACCTGTTCTCTGCGGCGTCTTCCTGATGGAGAGTGTGAGTGTTATTTTGCAGACACAGGTCTATAAGTTCTATAAAGCGAGGGGAAGACGTGTCCGCATCTGGAAGCGGACACCGCTTCATGACCATTTCCGTACGTCTGTAGATCAGGTGCTTAAGTTCGACCCCACCTGCTCCATCCTTTTCAAGGGGAGTTCTAATCTGCACCACGAGACAAAAATTGTGTTGCGTTTTTGCATTGTTACACTGATATTAGCAGCGATAACTATATTGACATTGAAGATACGATAAAATGAACAAAAGAATAGTTGTATTAGGAGCAGGCGAGAGCGGCACAGGAGCTGCCATTCTCGCCAAGGAGAAAGGCTTTGATGTGTTCGTCTCCGATTGTGGGACCATCAGCGAGCCGTACCGCGCTTTACTGGACCAGAACGGAGTGAAATGGGAAGACGGCAAACATAGTGAAGAGTTGGTTTTGAATGCCGCTGAAGTGGTCAAATCACCGGGTATTCCATTGACTGCGCCGCTGATACAGAAACTGCAGGCGCAAGGAACACCTATTATCTCAGAGATTGAGTTTGCAGCGCGTTACACGCATGCGAAGATGATCTGTATCACCGGTTCCAACGGAAAAACCACCACCACTTCGCTCATCTATTATATTCTCCGCAATGCCGGGCTGAATGTCGGTTTGGCGGGAAATATCGGCAATTCGCTAGCGTTGCAGGTGGCTCATGAGGACCATGACTATTATGTAATTGAACTGAGCTCGTTCCAGTTGGATAACATGTACGATTTCAAGGCCGATGTCGCTATTTTGCTGAATATCACGCCGGATCATCTGGACCGTTACGACTACAAGTTTCAGAACTATATTGATGCCAAGTTCCGTATCACTCGTAATCAGACGGCAGATGATGCCTTTATCTACTGGGCGGAGGATCCGGTGATTGATCGAGAGATGAAACGGCTTCAGTTAGGTGCCACCCTCTATCCATATGGGTTCACGGTACCTAACCCACTGCCTGTCGGAGAGGAGGAATTAGCTCTTCAGGGACGACACAATGTACTCAACTCTATGGCCGCTACTATAGCAGCGAATATAGTAGGTATCAAGAAAGACGTGATTCGTGAAAGCCTTATGTCTTTCCAAGGAGTTCCGCACCGTCTGCAGTATGTAGCAAGCGTCAAAGGCGTGAGATGGGTTAATGACAGCAAGGCGACCAATGTTAACAGTTGTTGGTATGCTTTGGAAAGTATGACCACACCGACGGTTTTGATTTTAGGCGGAAAGGACAAAGGAAATGACTACAGCGAGATTGATGAATTAGTCAAAGAGAAATGCCACACTCTTGTTTTCATGGGATTGCATAACGAGAAACTCCACGAGCATTTCGACGGTTTCGGGCTAAATATCATTGACACGAATAACTTACACGATGCTATACAAGGAGCATATAAAGCCGCAAAAGAAGGAGACACGGTACTTCTCAGTCCATGTTGCGCAAGCTTTGACCTATTCAAGAGTTATGAAGATAGAGGTGATCAATTTATGGCAGCGGTAAGAGCTCTTTAATTCGCTCATTCACCAACTCACTCAACATGAAGTTAGACTTCACACATATTGACAAAACGTTCTGGGGATTGTATATCCTGCTTATCATAGTAGCGATCATCGCTCTTTTCTCCGCGTCCAGCACTCTGGTGTATATGCATCATTCGGCACTGGGGCCTATCGGTCAGCAGATGTTCTTCATCGTTCTGGGTATCCTCGCGGCGTTTGGGATTCAGTATATACCATCTTATTGGGTTCGTTTCGGCGGTTATGCGCTACTTGTCCTCAGCACTCTTCTAGTCTATTCGACGATGATTCCCGGCAACCCGCTTGTAGTCACTATCAATGGTGCAGCGCGTTGGGTGCGTATAGCCGGTATCACATTCCAGCCGTCCGAGCTGGCCAAGTTGAGTCTTATCATCGTGGTTGCGGACCAGCTTGCGCGCATACGTTCGGAAGCGGATAAGACCAAGTATTTCTATCGCACTCTGGTGATGGCTGCGGTTGTGATGTTACCCGTCATGGCTTCTAACCTGTCCACGGCTTTGCTCATCGGTCTCATTGTTTTCTGTCTCTGGATATTGGCGCGTATCCCGTGGAAGTACACGTTGTCTGTTGTAGGGATTGCTATAGTGGCACTTGTCCTCGGTTATTGTATTGTGGAGTTCGCGTTTGTCCGTCCGAAACGTGAGATGCATGGACCTTTTGCCCGTGCCACCACTTGGGTCAGCCGTATTGACCGACACTTACAGATATCCAATGACAAGTCATCTACGACCAATGCCCAATATATCCTCACCGATGATAATATTCAGGAGGTCTATTCCTCTGTTGCGATAGCGAGAGGCGGTGTTTCGCCGATAGGTGTCTTGCCGGGCAACAGTAAGGAGCGGGATTATCTGCCGTTGGCATTTGCGGATTATATCTTTGCCATTATCGTCGAGGAAAGCGGTATAGTAGGTGCGGGTTTCTTGATTTTCCTGTATTTAGCAATTCTATTCCGTGCTTGCAATGTATCCAGTCGTTATTCGGATATGCCAGCCATGCTGATGGTGATGGGTCTGGCGCTGATGATTACTTGTCAGGCCCTAATCTCGATGCTGGTTGCAGTAGGCTTAGGTCCGGTCACGGGTCAACCCTTGCCGCTTATCTCGCGAGGAGGAACGTCGGTCCTGATTACATCCATTTATTTTGGTATTATGATGGGTGTAAGCCGTGAGCAGTTGAGCCTGCGCGAACGCGAGCAGAAGACGATAGAAGAGAGCCGCGATGATGCTCCCGTCGTGACCATAGAATAGTTGTTAGTTGGTAGTTATTAGTTGAATTAATCATTCCCTCTTGGGGGATAAGAATTTTGAATTATGGACATTTTCCTTTTAATCTTAGCCGGCATATGCATGCTTATCGGTATCATCGGCTGTATTGTTCCGGGTTTACCGGGTGCGCCTATTGCGTATGTAGGTTTATGGATTGCGCAAGCGTCGGACCGAATTGATTTCTCCTGGCAGATGCTTCTTATCTGGGGTCTTGTCGTTGTGCTTGTCACCGTTCTTGATTATGTTGTACCGGCCTGGGGAACGAAGCGTTTCGGTGGCACGCGTTGGGGAGTTTGGGGAAGCACGATTGGTGTTTTCGTGGGTCTTTTCTTCGGTGCTGCGGGAGTTATTGTTGGTCCGTTGGCGGGTGCTATTTTAGGAGAGTTGTTAGGCGGCAAAGAGGTTGCACAGGCTCTTCGTGCTGGTTGGGGCAGTTTCATCGGTCTTCTCTGCGGTACGATTCTCAAACTGATTTGTTGCGGTCTGATGACTGTTCAGCTCATTCAAGCTATCTGGTAATGCTGCATTTTGGATTTAAATAAAATCACTAAACATCAAACAATAAACATTATGAAAACTCTAAAAGGAACCAAAACAGAGCAAAATCTGTTAGAAGCATTCGCTGGCGAGAGCATGGCGCGTAACAAATACACTTTTTTTGCCTCCAAGGCGAAGAAAGACGGTTATGTACAAATCAGTAAGATTTTCGAAGAGACTGCAGCCAATGAGAAAGAGCATGCGGAGTTATGGTACAAGTATCTCAACGGAGGTAAAGTCGGTGACACGACTACTAACCTTGCCGATGCAGCTGCGGGTGAAAACGCAGAATGGACGGATATGTATGCACGCATGGCCAAAGAAGCGCGAGAGGAAGGTTTCGATGAGATTGCCGAGAAATTCGAACAGGTGGGTGCTATTGAAAAGCATCATGAGGAGCGTTATCGCAAATTGCTGAAGAATATCGAGGACAAGGTTGTTTTCTCCCGCGAGGGTGATGCTATCTGGCAGTGCTCCAACTGCGGTCATATTGTAGTCGGCAAAGCAGCTCCTGACGAGTGCCCTGTCTGCCATCACGCTCAGGCTTATTTCCAATTGTTAGCAGAGAATTATTAATGCCAGAGATATTACTGCATTATATTTGGGAACACTGCCTATGGGCAGGTTTTGAGCAAAAAACGACAGACGGTAGGATTGTAGAGATACTATCCGTAGGCGAGCATAACCATGACGCAGGTCCGGATTATAGTCATGCCCGAGTGCGAATCGGCGGTCGTGAATGGGTAGGTAACATTGAGATTCATGTCTGCTCCAGCGACTGGCAACGCCACAAGCACCATTTAGACAAAGCATACGACACTGTTATTTTGCATGTCGTTCGTACCGCAGATAGACCTATCTATAACTCACGGGGCGAATTGGTTCCTCAATGTGAATTGCAGTATCCGAGTGACCAAGATTATATCAGCGGCCTATTCCAAGCTGCGCAGCAGATGGATAGTGCCGTTGGTAGAATCGGGTGTGCAGAACAGTTATTACGTGAGCCGGGTTTATTGACTGAAGGCTGGCGAAAGACATTGCTGCGTAAGCGGTTCGAGTGCAAAAAAGCGTCTATTGAGCGGTTATTGGAAATCACGAAGGGCAGTTGGGAACATGCGTTATATATCTCATTGGCCCGCAATTTTGGCTTTCATACGAATAGTGTGCCGTTCGAAGAACTGGCTATTATTACGCCATTATCATACTTGCAGAAACACAGGAATAATCTATTTCAGTTGACAGCGCTATTAATGGGTCAAGCGGGACTGATTAGTAACAACGAGGTCTTGGCGAAGGAGTATGATTTTTTGCGTACAAAATTCAGTCTCACGCCATTAGATGCAAGTGTGTGGAAACATGCCCGTTTGCGTCCGCGGAACAGTCCGGAACTGCGTATCTGTCAGTTTGCCCAACTGATGTATCAATCGGAGGCGTTGCTCAGTAAGATTCTCGACACTGAGAATATAAAAGAGTTGGTTCGTTTGTTTGAATTGAAGTCGGATACCGGTATTGCCCCATTAGGTAAAAGTAGTATAAATATTCTACTGATTAACACTGTTTTGCCCTATAAGTACGCTTATGCGCTTAAACGAAACCTAACAAAACAAGCGGAAGAAGTGCTGGCAATCATGGAGCAGATTGCTCCGGAAAACAACACGATTATCCGGCAGTGGCGCATCTTGGGGCAACGGGTCAATAATGCTGCGGATACGCAAGCTCTCTTACACCTTTATCAAAATTATTGCCAACACCATGAGTGTATCAATTGTGAAGTAGGATACAAAATTTTCCAAGACCGTCAATTGAGTCTTTTCTAACCAATCGAACCAATAGCCAGAAAGAGGAGACCGGTGAGGATGCCGAGCATGCAGGCGACCTTTTTCCATGAATCTTGTTCTTTTAAGAAAAGCAGACCATAGGCAAAACCTATCACTGCGCCGCCGCGTCGGATTGTACTCACGACTGCAATCAAGCTGTCCGGGTCACGCAACGCCAGCATATAGACGTTGTCAGAAACAATCAAAAACAGGCTTATCAAGAGGATAACGCCTTTTTTTGTTATTTGCCATTTCTCTACCGCAGGGGCGTGATTAACTTCGTTTTTGCCATTTGTCATTGGCCATTTTTTATTTGTTATTCCCCATACGACGAGCATCATCACCGCTTGATAGAGCGTATAATAGACCTGCACGGCATTGTGGTCGTATTGCCGCATGAGATACTTGTCGTACAACCCTGCGCAGGAACCAAGTAAAATAGTCAAAGCGAGGGCTACGTAGTATTGATTTGAAGCTTTGAAGATTTGAGGATTTGCCATTGGCGATTTGCTCTTGAACGAGAAGACGAAGATAGAGCCTATGGCGAGGAGCACACCAATCCACTGCCAACCATTCAGGCGCTCATCGAACAACACCAATGCTCCCACTAATGTCCACATCGGCCGCGTTGCCTGCATCGGACTGACTACCGACAGCGGCAGATGCTTCAGCGATATATAGGCAAAAACCCAACTGCTTAGGACAATCATCGATTTTACCACCACATATCCGTGTGCCTGCAGATCCAGACGCGGCACATAAAAAGCCGTGCCCTCCATTATCTCCGGACACACCCGTGACAGCAACAACGGCACCAACAATATTAACGACGAGAAACAGATGCTCATCGTCAGCACGTCTATCACCCTGTTTTCCCGAAGCGCAATCTTCTTGCTGATGTCATAACCACCCAGGCATAGAGCCGATATAAACGACAGTACAATCCACATAATTTGAAAAAACGGCTGCAAAAATACTGCTTTTCTTGCATATATGCAAAATTTTTAGTAATTTTGCCGCGTTTTTTGGATAGGAGTCATGAAGTATCTTATTTCGGGAGGGGGAACGGGCGGTCATATATTCCCCGCAGTGAGTATAGCTAATGCACTGAAGGAGTTGGATCCTGAAGCGGATATACTGTTTATCGGCGCACTTGGTCGCATGGAGATGGAGCGTGTTCCTCAGGCGGGTTATAAGATCATCGGTCTGCCCGTGCGTGGATTCAACCGCTCTCAGCCATGGAAGAACGTGTCGGTGCTGATAGACCTTGTCAAGTCCATCTATCGTGTGCGTAAGATCATCCGTGCTTTCAAGCCGGACGTAGGTGTAGGTGTGGGTGGTTATGCCTCCGGTGCAGCGATGTGGTCAGCAGCGAAGATGGGCATTCCTATATTGCTTCAGGAGCAGAACGGTTTTGCCGGAGTAACGAATAAGATACTGAGAGACAAAGCTGCGAAGATATGCGTGGCGTATGAGGGCATGGAGCGTTTTTTCCCTGCCGACAAGATTATCCTGACCGGCAATCCGGTAAGGCAGGAGTTGCTCTCAGGAGTCAGGAGGCAGGAGGCAGGAGTCAGGACGCTGCTTATTTTAGGTGGTAGTCTGGGTGCGCGGACGATTAATGAAGCGGTGATTAGAGGATTAGGGGTTAGTAGATTAGGTGATAGTAATATACATGTGGTATGGCAGACGGGGAAAATCTATTTCGAGCGCTGCCAGGCAGCATGGGCAGCAGCTGGTGGGCCGTCGAACGTAGAGGTTCACGACTTCCTCTCGGACATGCCTGACCGTTACGCTCAGGCGGACCTTGTTATCTCCCGTGCCGGTGCATCGTCCATCAGCGAGATATGTCTGTTAGGCAAACCGGCAATCCTTGTTCCCTCGCCTAACGTAGCGGAGGATCATCAGACTCACAACGCGATGGCGCTGGTTAGCAAAGAGGCCGCGGTTCTCGTGCGTGATGGCGATGCGGAGGAAAAATTAATTCCCACCGCGCTGACGCTTCTACAAGACGATAAGGTGCTCAAGAAACTGCATACGAATGTGCTTAAGCTTGCGCAGAAAGACTCCGCCAAACGTATCGCGGAAGAGGTGATGAAGTTGGCAAGCCATTTGTAATTGGTAATTGGTAATTTAATGATTGGACAAGCAAGACATATAGTTATCTTCACGCATATGGCTCCAGACGGTGATGCCATGGGTTCCGCGCTGGCGATGTGGCACTATTGTAAGGACCGCTTTGCTGAAAGGGGAAAAGTGAAAAGTGAAAGTGGAAAGTGGAGCGTGACGGTGATTGTGCCGAATGCTTTTCCGTCCTTCTTTGACTGGATGCCCGGTGCGCATGAGATTAAGATTTACGAACACGAGGCGGAAAGATGCAATAAATTGATTGCCGAGGCAGACCTATTCTTTTGTCTGGATTTCAATGACCCGAGCCGTATCGGTCCTATGGGCGCACGCATGTTAGCGAACCCGTGTCCGAAAATACTCATAGACCACCACCCGGGATTGGAAAGAGGAAAGTGGAAAGAGGAAAGTGAAAAGGGAGATGGATTGACAGAGATACACTCTGACCCCGAAGCGTGCTCGACATGCGAGATAGTGTATCGGCTGATAGTGGAAAGTGGAGAGTCGATAGTCGATAGTCAGATAGCAACGTGTCTATACACGGGTTTAATGACAGACACGGGTAATTTCAGTTTCAATTCCACTCGTGCAGAACTATATGACATCATCGCTTCTCTTTTACGCGCGGGCGTGAAGAAAGACGAGATATACGACGCCGTTTTTAACCAATATTCGGCAGACCGCTTGCGCCTCACCGGTTATGCCCTTCACCGCAAGATGCGTATCTACCCCGAGCATCACCTTGCGCTCATCACGTTGAGTGCCGATGAACTGGAGCGTTTCCATTACCAGATAGGCGACACGGAGGGGTTGGTGAATATGCCACTCCAGATAAGCGACGTTTATTACTCTGTTTTCATGCGTGAGGAGCGTGCAAAGCCCGGCACGCCCAAATCCCGGATACGTATCTCCTTCCGCTCGCAAGGCGACCGTCCTGTGAACATATGGGCAAGCGAAGTCTTCCACGGAGGCGGTCATATGAATGCTTCGGGAGGAGAGATATACGGCACCATCGGGCAAGCAGTAAGACTTTTTGAACAGAGTTACAAAAAGTATTTGAAGATTTGAAGATTTAAAAATTTAATGGTTATATATTTATGAAAAAGATTTTATTGATTATGTCAGTGGCGGCGATGAGTTATACCGCCATGGGTCAAACACTCTTGACTGTCAACGGCAAGCCTGTCAGTACGGAGGAGTTTCTGTACATCTATGAGAAAAACAACCAAGCCGGAGCCATCGATCCCAAGACGATGGACGAGTATCTGGAGATGTTCATCAATTTCAAGCTGAAAGTGGCAGAAGCGGAAGCCCAGGGTATAGACACGACGGAGTCCTTCAAGAAAGAGTTAAAGGGCTACCGTGCTCAGGCAACGCCGCGTTATCTTCAGGACGAGCACGCGATGGACAGCCTTATTGAATTGAGTTGGCGTCATATGTCCAAAGACCGTCGGGCAGCGCACATTGCCGTTCAGTGTCCGGCTAATGCTGACGCAGAGACGACCGCCAAAGCGCTGTCTATCATCAACGAAGCCCGCGAACGTGTGACAATCGGCAAACTGAAAAGTGAAAGGAAGAAAGTGAAAGGCAAATGGCGCAATGTGGAGAAACGTCTGCCGGTAGAACGCTTTGCAGACGTGGCCCGCGAAGTAAGTACCGACCCTAACGTTGGAGAGACAGGTGGTGAATTAGGCTGGATTACGCCGTTCCGGTATGTGTATCCTTTCGAAGAAGCCGTCTATGAGACTCCTGTCGGCCAAGTGAGTGAAGTTTTCCGCACACAGTACGGTTTCCATATCGCGCTAGTAGAGGAAGAGCGTGACCACCGTGAGGTGAAGGCCTCGCATATCATGAAAATGACCCCGCGTGGAGAATCCAGCGACAGTATTGTTGCCGCCAAGAAAGCACTGATTGATTCGATTGCCGCCATCGTAACGCCGAACAATTTCGCTGAGATAGCCAAAGTGGAGTCCGAAGACCGTGGCAGCAGTATGCGTGGCGGCGACCTTGGTTGGTTCGGAATGGGTATGATGGTACGCCCCTTTGAAGATTGTGTTTTCGCGCTGAAAGAAGGCGAGATTAGCAAACCTATCCAGACCCATTACGGATGGCACCTCATCTATAAAACAGGTGAACGGGGCATCCAGCCTCTCGATTCCATACGTTCGCAGATACTGCGTAAAGTTCAGCGCGACGAGCGTTCCAAAGAGGCAGATAAGAGTTTTATCCGCAAGACCCGCCAGGAGTATAACTTACCTACTGAAATGAGCGACGAGGAAGTGAAAGCATATGCGGACGAGCATCTTGAGGAGAAATATCCGGAGTTGAAGAATCTGGTTCAAGAATACCACGACGGCATCTTGCTCTTCGAAGTATCGCTACGTGAAGTATGGGACAAGGCGGCGCAAGACACCGTGGGTCTGGAGAAATTTTTCGCAGCCAACAAAAAGAAATACACATGGGACCAACCGCACTACAAAGGATGGTTGCTGCAATGCAAGGACAAACGTTCAGCCAGAGCAGCACAAGCCATCATCAAGAGTGCCCACCCGGATTCCATCAAGAGTTATATAGCCCACCGCATCAACCAAGACAGCGTGACGTATGTCAAAGCACAACGCGGTTTATGGGAGCAAGGCAAGAACGCAGCCGTAGATAAATACGGTCTGAAAATCAAAAAAGCAGCCTTCACGCCGAGTGAGCAGTTGCCTATCGTGATATGCGTAGGCAAGAAACTCAAAGGTCCGGAAGAATGGAGCGATGAGAAAGGCACGCTGATTACCGACTACCAGGACTACCTGGAGGCCGAGTGGATTAAGCGTTTGCGCGCCAAATATCCCTACGAGGTAAACAAAGACGTTTGGGAGAGCATAAAGAAGTAATTTGTCATTTGAAACTGAGAGGTCTATTCATAGTGCTGGTATGTGTAGTGGCGGCCGTGGTGCTGTCACACGTATGGGTTGTTCGTTGGGATATGACGGACGACAAGCATTATAGTTTGAGCGAGGCATCGAAAGCACTCTTGCGGCAGACGGACGCTCCCATCGAGGTAACGGTACTCTTAGGAGGTGACCTTAATGCCGGTTTCCGACGCTTGCAGAAAGCTACGGAGGAAACGTTAGAAGAGATGGCAGTGTATGGAGATGTCAGGGTAAATGACGAAATGACTGCATTGCTCAATGATAAGCGAATGGACTCGTTAGCTCTCAGTCCGATCATTATCCACGAGCGAGAGCAAAACGGAAAGACAGCGCAAACGAAAGTTTATCCTTATGCGCTGATGCGCTACAAGGGCAAGAAAGCCGTAGTGACGTTGCTCAAGAACACCCGTGGACTGAGTGGAGAGGAGAACCTGAACGCCAGTATCGAACAACTGGAGTTTGCATTCTCGGAGGCGCTGCACCTATTACTGCAAACAGCCACACCACGTATAGCCATTCTGGAAGGACATAACGAACCCGATGAGGCACATACGTATGACCTGATGACTGCTCTCAGTAAATATTTCCAAGTGGACCGCGGTAGTATCGTTCCCTCACAGCCTGCATTCCGGGATGAGCCCGAGGAGATAGATGTGCACCTATTAGACGGCTACCAAGCCATCATCATCGCGGCCCCGCAGACCGCCTTCAACGATGCAGAACGCTTTGTGATAGACCAGTATATCATGCGCGGCGGTACGGTCCTTTGGGCCATCGATGGCGTACGGTTCAGCGAACAAGTGTTGCAAACAGAGGGATTTACACCTATTATTCCTTTAGATTTAGGTTTGACCGAGATGCTTTTCCGTTATGGCATACGTATCACCCCTGCACTGGTACAAGACATCCAGTGCCTGCCGATACCTGTTAACGTGAGTCCGAACCCCGAGCAACCGAACCTGCAGCCTATGCCGTGGACGTTTGCTCCTCTGTTATTAACCAGCCAAGGTTCGCCTATCACGCGCAATATGGGACAAGTGATGAGCACTTTTGTCAGCCCTGTCGAAGCCGTGGGCGGCGACGATGGCATTGAGAAACGAGTGCTGCTCGCCACCAGTACAGCCAGTCGTGTGACGGCTACACCGGGAAAAGTGGACCTGAATGATATGCAGCCGGATATGCAGGAGTTCAAATACCAATATGTGCCTGTGGCTGTCTCCCTGGAGGGTGTTTTTCCAAGCGCTTATGCACATCGGATGGTTCCTGACGGCATTGCGACCAACGAACCTATCCGCAAGGAGAGTACTCCCACCCGCCAAGTGGTCATCGCCAGCGGCAGTGTACTGCTTAACGAGACGCAGAAAGGACAAATACTACCCATGGGTTATGACCGATACAGTGGGATGCAGTTCAGTAACCGTGACATGATTGTCAACGCACTGCTTTGGCTGACGGATGAGGAAGGGTTGATAGGTTTGAGAGAGAAAAACGTAGTACTACGTTTGCTCAATGATAAGCGTGCCCACGAAGAACGACTTCGTGTGCAATTAATAAGCACTATCTGCCCCATCGCCATACTGGCACTGATAGGCGGCATTGTATTTATAGCACGAAAAAGAAAATTCGAACGCGTATGAAACATATACTTTGCATAGTATTCCTTACCTTCTGCTCCGTGATTTGCGCACAGGCACAGGACTTATTGAATTACCCGTTAGATACAATCAATGGTGAAGAGGTGTACCGCTATGAAGTGGAGCGCAGTATTGGTCTTTACCGCATAGGCGTTAATTTTAATGTGCCGCAGGGTGAGATTATCCGTCTCAACCCACAGTTACGCGAACGTGGACTGCATTACGGCGAGACCATTCTTATTCCCACGAACCGCAAAGTAGAGGCACGCCAGCCTCAGGCCGTTCCTGATGAGCCAGCAGTCGTAGAAATACCGGTAGTGGTAGAGACAATGGTAGAAGAGCCGGAGACAGAACCTGTAACCGTATCAACGACAGAGCCGGTTATTGTATCCACGACAGAACCGGTAGAAGAGCCAGTAACTGTTGCACCACGCCGCGTAGTAGAGTTAGCGCTGATGTTACCTTTCGAGAGCCAGCAGACTAAACGTAGCGCCAATGCCGAACGAATGACAGAGTTCTATCAAGGAGCGTTGCTGGCCTTACATCAGTTACAAAACGATTCTACCTTATATCGTCTTCGCGTGTATGACACCGAACGCAGCGAACGACGCGTCAATGCCTTATGCGACAGTACTGAATTAGATAGTGTAGCCGCCATTCTGGGTTTGGTGTATCCCATTCAGATAGAACGAATGGCTACGTGGTGCGGTACCCATCACGTACCGCTGATGTTGCCATTCAGCGATGAAGCCGAGTTACAAGATAATCCTTATCTACTTCAGTTCAACTCTCCGGACGAGCAGGAGGCGGATAGCTTGTGCCGCTGGATCAAGCAACATGATGTAAACTGCGTTATGATTGATGTGCGCGATGCAGATTTGTCTAATATAGTGCGCGCGTTGCGCCAGCAAATGCGGAAGAACGATTTGTCTTACTCCAGTTTGGCGCTATTCGATTTAGTTAAAGACTCAGCTGTATATGCATTGGACAAAGAACGGGAGAACCTGATCATTTTACACACGGATCGCTACGCTCAAGCGCGCATTTTGTTACCGCATATCGCCAAACTGCGCGATGCCGGTTATGCCATACGCATCGTTAGCCAATACTCATGGCAGAAAGAGACCATCTCCCTACCACAGGTTTATACCTCAGTTTTCACGTCTGAGAGACCGCACGAGGCATATGACGAACTATGGAACCGTTATTTCGTTAGCGGACATTCCTCCGATGTTCCTCGGTATGACCTATTGGGTTACGACCTGATGCAGGCTTTAGTAGGTTGGATACAAGGACAGAAGAGTTATACCGGTCTGCAAGCGACCATCCAATGGCAACAAGAAGGTAATGGAGGATGGCAGAACACCGGTGTGAATGTAATAGAGAAGTGAGTGAGTGAGTGAATGAGTGAAAGAATGAAGAATAAAAAGCGACATATTTTCCTTTTTATCCTTGCCCTGATAGCAGTGGGCAGCATGGCGCAGCCGCGATTAAGGAGGCCAGAGATCAGTTTCGGAGTACACGGCGGTGTGAGTGCCAGTTATGTCTTTTTCACTCCTTCGGTAGCCAATATGACGCCTGTCTACAATGCATGTACACTGGGCGGAAACGGCGGTCTGGTCTTCCGTTATGCCGGACATAAATATTGTTCACTTCAGGTGGAATTGAATTATGTACACCGCGGATGGGCAGAGCGCTCCGGAGACCAGTGGTATGGTCGTCATCTGCATTATGTAGAGTTACCGCTGATGATGCACCTCAATTTCGGCAGCGAGACGTGGCGTTGGTTCTTCAATCTTGGCCCGCAGATTGGTTATTGTGTCAAAGATGAGGGCAATGCAGGAGTGTTGGTTAACGGGCCCGGCCAACCGGAGTATGAACTGATAGACCATCCTTTCGACTGGGGATTGATAGCCGGTACGGGCATTTATTATCACACTCGTAATGCCGGTACGTATCAATTGGAGTTCCGCTTTGACTTTTCCTTCGGCGGCATATATGGCACCAGTTTGATAGACCATTTCTCCATGGCGAGCCCAATGGACCTAAGTATCAATCTGGCATGGCTTTGGAATTTTAAAAAGAAACAATAATATGAAAACAAACTACGAAATCAGGTACGCATCTAATCCAGTAGATGCCAAGAGTTATGACACCAACCGTTTGCGCAACGACTTCCTTATCGAGCGCGTGTTTGTGAAGAACGAAGTAAACATGGTTTATTCGATGTATGACCGCATGATCGTAGGTGGTGCGATGCCGGTTGGGGAGACTTTGCTGTTAGAGGCAATTGATCCGCTGAAGGCTCCATATTTCCTCACGAGGCGGGAGATGGGTATTTTCAATGTAGGCGGTAAGGGACGTGTGATAGCAGGCGATGAAGTATTTGAATTGGATTACAAGGAAGCACTATATTTAGGCCGCGGAGACAGAGAGGTAAAGTTCGAAAGTCTTGACGCCCAAAAGCCCGCCCTCTTCTATTTTAACTCTACCACCGCCCATTGCGCCTATCCGAACAAGAAAGTGACGAAAAAAGATGCAGTTGTAGCACACATGGGTAGTCTGGAGATGAGTAACGAACGTAACATTAACAAGATGCTTGTCAACCAAGTTCTGCCGACCTGCCAGTTACAAATGGGGATGACGGAGTTGGCTCCGGGTAGTGTTTGGAACACCATGCCGGCACACGTACACAGCCGGCGAATGGAAGCTTATTTCTATTTCGAAGTGCCGGAAGATCAGGCCGTTTGCCATTTCATGGGCGAAGTAGAAGAGACCCGCCACATCTGGATGAAAGGCAATCAAGCCGTTCTAAGTCCTGAGTGGTCCATTCATAGCGCCGCAGCTACCCATAACTACACCTTTATCTGGGGTATGGGCGGCGAGAACCTGGATTACGGAGACCAGGATTTCAGTAAAATCACGGACTTGAAGTAAAAAGACAGATAAGTGACGTAGGCTGAATAACGAACGAATAACTAACTTATTACTAACGAATAACTAACGATTGGACCGTAAAATGACAAATTTGTTTAGTTTGGAAGGCAAGAACGCCTGGGTTACCGGTGCTTGCTACGGAATAGGTTTCGCGATTGCGAAAGCGTTTGCTCAAGCAGGGGCAAAGACCATTATTTTCAATGCGCGTCATGAGGAAGGCGTAACGAAAGCAATCGAGGATTATAAAGCGGCAGGCATTGAGAATGTCAAGGGTTATGTATGCGACGTGACGGATGAGAAGGCCGTGAAAGAGCTGGTAGAGCGGATTCACGAAGAGGTGGGACAGATTGATATTCTTGTCAATAATGCCGGCATTATCAAACGCATTCCTATGCATGAGATGAAACGCGAGGAGTTCCAGCAAGTGATTGATATAGATCTGGTGGCGCCTTATATCGTCAGTGCCGCTGTACTGCCGGAGATGATGGCTCGCCGTGAGGGCAAAATCATCAATATATGCTCCATGATGAGCGAATTGGGCCGCGAGACTGTTAGCGCTTATGCCGCTGCTAAAGGTGGTTTGAAGATGCTGACTCGTAATATCTGCTCGGAGTACGGAGAATATAATATCCAATGTAACGGTTTGGGTCCGGGCTATATAGCCACCCCTCAAACAGCGCCGTTGCGCGAGCCGCAAGCAGACGGCAGCAAACATCCGTTTGATGCCTTTATCTGCGCGAAGACTCCAGCCGGTCGTTGGTTGGAACCTGATGAGTTGGGTGCGCCTGCAGTCTTCCTCGCGAGCCATGCCAGCGATGCCGTGAACGGACAAATACTATATGTGGACGGCGGCATATTGGCGTATATCGGTAAACAACCCAAATAATTAACATAGTTTGAAAGTGCCTTAAACCCTCGTTTACCCTCGATAGTTTTATGAAGAAAATACTCTTTATCATCATCGCCTTACTGAGTCTCATTGCTTGTCAAAAGGAAACCGTACAACCGAAAGTGTTCGGCCGTTATGTTCCTGAGCGAAAAGATGATTTCGCTTGGGAAAACGAATACGCGGCATTTCGTATGTACGGTCCTGCATTGAGAGCGGAGAACCCATCCAACGGAGTGGACTTATGGCTCAAAGCGAGTCCAGAACTGGTGGTAGACAGTTTTTACTACCGGGAGCATGTATTGGGTCTGCCCTACCATATTAACTACGGCAAGGGATTGGACTGCTACAAAGTGGGACACACCTGCGGTGCCGGAGGGCTGGTTGTATTAGCAGAAGACCAAACATGGATAGGCGGTGCGTATGACCGCTGGGAGATTTTGGAACAAACCCCTACCCGTTTCGTTTTCCGTTTGGAATACGATAGTCTTTTAGTGGCCGGACACATCTTGCAAGAAAGCATTACCATCACAACGGAAGCCGGAGAACCGATGAACAAAGCAGAAGTAGTGCTGACCGGTTCCTATGACGGAGAATTGCTGGTAGGCGGAGGTATCTATATGCATGACACGATAGAGCATTTTGAGGTTTATGATGCATTAGGCACCGTTTATTATGAAGAAGATGCTCTGAGCGACAGGACTGCGGCCCAGATGAATTATGATTACAACGGCAGCACCACTCAAGGCCGCATATTTGTTACCGTTCGTACACCAGAAGCCACCGTTCTGGATATGCAAGACGGTAATTTGATTGCGGTCAAGCCATACACTTTAGGCGACACCCTGACCTACTATTTCGGTGCTACATGGAGTGAATGGCGAGAGTAAAGAACGTATAAGGCATTAGGGCTATGACGTACCTAATTATTCGGTTTGCGACCTTAGGAAACGTGGCAATGACAGTCCCACTCGTGGCGTCATTGAGCAAACGCTATCCGGACGATCGGTTCATCATTGCCGGCAAAAAGAAACTCGATGCGATGTTTGCCTCGATGCCGAACGTCGTTTATAGAGAGGTAGATAATCACCTGAATTGGCACGGCGTATGGCAATTATGGAAGATGCTTAGACATGAGACAAATGCCGTGATTGATTTGCAGGACGTTCCCCGTACGCGCGCATTGGATTTTCTAATGCGCCTGAGTGGAAAAAAGGTGACCCGTGTTCGCTATGGCCGTGTCCGCAAACATCTCATCACACTCTTTGGCATCAAGCGAGCATCCTTGCCAAGTGAGTTTGAGCGTTATAGCGATGCGTTTCGGCGCGCCGGTTTAGAGACAGACTATAGTTTTGAAGCATTAAAAATTAACCGAGAGGCCGCGACCGCCGTACACGACACGTTTGGCGACAAAGAAGGTCAGTGGGTCGGACTTGCGCCCTTTGCTAAGTCTCGGTCGAACATGTTGCCTTATCGCGTGACCAAAGATATTATCGAGCAGCTGACCCAACGCCTAGATACTCGTGTTTTCCTCTTCGGAGCAGGCACCATCGAATGCGAGATGCTACGACAGTGGTCGAGTGTTTTTCCCCGCACAGTGAGCGTAGCTGGTCAGTTGAGTCTGGCAGAAGAATTAGAATTAATGCGTCAGTTAGATGTGATGATTTGCATGGATAGCGCCAACCAACATTTATCGAGTCTGGTAGGGTTAAGAGCCATCAGTGTATGGTGCGCGACGCATCCTATTATCGGTTTTATGGGTTGGAAGCAACGTCCGGAAGACATCATCCAACGCACAGACCTTCGGTGCCGCCCTTGTTCATGCCACGGCACCAACCATTGTCGCTACGGCAATTATGCCTGCCGACAAATAGAAGCAGAAACAATCATACAACGAATATATGAGTAAAATCATTTCATTAGCGAACCAAAAAGGAGGTGTAGGCAAAACCACGACCTCCATCAACTTATCCGCCGCATTGGCCAAAGAAGGCAAACGTGTTTTGCTTATCGATGCCGACCCGCAGGCAAACACTTCTTCCGGCTTGGGAGTAGAAATCCGTGAGTTGGACAGCACTATTTATGAATGTCTGGTCAACGGCATTGATCCTCACACAGCTATCATGCCAACCAGTACAGTCGGTTTGCATCTCATCCCAAGCCATATTGACTTGGTGGGTGCGGAGATAGAGATGCTTAATCTTGAGCATCGCGAGACGCTGCTTAAACGGGTCATAGAAAAAGTGCGCGACGATTATGACTACATTCTGATAGACTGCAGTCCGTCATTAGGCTTGATTACCATCAATGCCCTGACCGCCAGCGATAGCGTTATTATCCCTGTGCAGTGCGAGTTCTTTGCTCTGGAAGGTATTGCCAAATTACTCAATACCATTAAGATTATCAAGTCCAAACTGAACCCGGCATTGAAGATAGAAGGTTTCCTGCTGACGATGTTTGATAACCGTCTGCGTTTGAGCAATCAGGTTTATGAGGAAGTCAAACGTCATTTTGGCGATTTGGTTTTCAATACCGTTATCGCCCGCAATGTACGTTTGAGCGAGGCTCCATCACACGGCATTTCCGTGCTGGATTACGACCCGCAGTCAAAGGGCGCTCAGAATTATATGGCCTTGGCCAAAGAACTTATTGCACGAAATTAATATCCCCATATGAAAAAAATGACAGGACTTGGGCGAGGCTTGGATGCGCTGATAGACACCTCGCATGTAGATACCAATGGTAGCAGTTCTATTTCCGAAATTGAACTGAGTAAGATTGTCGCTAATCCGGACCAGCCCCGCCGCACATTTGATGAAGAGGCTCTACAGGAATTGTCGGATTCCATCCGTGAGCACGGTGTAATCTCTCCCATCACACTACGTGATAATGGTGACGGGAGTTATATGATTATTGCCGGAGAGCGCCGTTTCCGTGCCAGCAAGTTAGCCGGTTTGGATCGTATACCGGCTTATATTCGCACCGCACAAGACGAGCAGGTGATGGAATGGTCGTTGATTGAGAATATCCAGCGAGAGGACTTGGACGCTATTGAAATTGCTTTGGCGTACCAGCGGCTGATGGACGAATATAATTTGACACAGGAACGTATGTCTGAGCGCGTAGGCAAGAAGCGCGCAACTGTGGCTAATTATCTGCGCTTACTTAAACTGCCGGCAGAGATACAAGTGGGCATCAAGGAGAAAAAGATTGACATGGGACACGCCCGCGCTATCTTAGGTTCCCCGTCTGCCGAGCGGCAGTTGGAACTTTACCAGCGTATTTTGCGCGAAGGTCTTTCCGTGCGAAAAGTGGAAGCCTTAGCTCAAGAGAACAAAGCAGAGAAAAAGAGAAAGATTAAAGAAGACAACGAGAATCCGTATATTGATATTCAGCGCGTTCTATGTGAGCGCACAGGTTTGAATGTGAAGGTACAGGAAGGCAAAGTAGTGCTTACTTTTGCCAACTCGGACGAATTGAATGAGATAGTCAAAAGATTGAGTTGAGACGCCTGCTCTTCATAGTATTCATCTGCCTATCTGTGCCGGTTGTTGCACAGCAAGACAGCATTCGCTACCAAGCACCGGACCCTATTAAGGCTGTTTGGTTAGGAGCTATCTTTCCCGGTGCCGGACAGATATACAACCGTTCCTACTGGAAACTGCCAATTGTATATAGTGCGTTTATGGGTTGCGGATATGCTATCTCATGGACACATAATCGTTATTCGAACTACAAGATTGCTTATCTGGACCTTTATAAGGACGTACAAGCCGGTACTGTAAGCGAAGATGCCAGCAAGAGTTATATTGCCGTTATTCCAGACGGATATGACTTGAATCGAGTCGGAGGGGCGAGCACGTGGATGAACACATTAAAAAACAGGCAAAGCACCTATCGACGCTATCGCGACTACTCCATCTTGGCAACGGTCATTGTATATGCCCTTTCTCTAATAGACGCCTATGTGGATGCACAGTTGTTTGACTATGACATTTCGCCCGATTTGAGTCTCAATATTGAACCTCAGATTTATTATGATTTACAGCACCAACGGAGTGCAGAAATTAAATTAGCAATACAGTTTTGAAAAAGAAATTATTCATATTTATCGCCCTCTGCTGCGCCGGTTGGACTGCCGCTCAGGAATCATTGGAACTTGTGCCGATTCAGTCAACAGACAGTTTGATAGCAGAAGACACCACGGCGGTCGTTATGCCCTTTTATCAGTCATGGAGCGCTACAGAACTGCCAGAGAATGAGTTATCGTTCTTGGAATGGTCCTTGCGTTGGTTAGATACCACTGACTGCGTGGCCACGCACGACACCACCTCTCTTCCTGATTCCGTGTATAAGGCAAGGTTGCAAGCACTGCCATGCGTTATTGAGTTGCCATACAACGAAAGTGTACGCGGATTCATTCTGAGATACGTTAAGCGAAGCCCTAAACAAGTGGCTCGCCTAATGCGAATGAGCGAGTATTACTTCCCTATTTTTGAAGAGGTCTTAGGTCGTTACCAGTTACCCTACGAATTGAAATACGTTCCGATTATTGAGTCCGCATTAAACCCCATGGCACGTTCCCATGCTGGTGCAGCCGGTCTTTGGCAGTTTATGCCTGCTACCGCCAAGTTATTTGGCCTGGAAGTCAACTCGTTGGTGGACGAGCGGATGGATCCTATCAAATCCACAGAGGCCGCGTGCCGTTTCTTGAGTAGCATGTATGCTATTTATCATGACTGGAATCTGGTTATTGCCGCCTATAACTGCGGTAGCGGAAATGTGAACAAAGCTATTCGCCGTGCAGGGGGGAAACGCGATTTCTGGTCAATCTACCCCTTCCTACCTCGCGAAACTCGCAATTATGTACCCATTTTCATTGCTGCCAACTACGCAATGAACTACGGTCAGGAACACGGGATATGCAAAGCGCCGATAGAAAAGACGATGTTAACAGATACTATCCGCACGACTCAGCGCCTGCATCTACAGCAAGTAAGTGAGAATTTGGGCATTGAAATGGAGGAACTGCGGCGACTCAATCCGCAATATTCACGGGATATATTGCCCGGCGGTAGTGCATATACTCTTTGTCTGCCAGCAGAAAAAGTGGGACTCTTCATTGACCAGCAAGATAGCATTATGGCCTACAAGGCGGATAGTTTGATTAATAATCGAAGGGCGGAGATAGACTTAGCTAAAGTGACGTCGATTACAGGTGCCTATCGCGTGAACGGCGTAACGTACTATACCATTAAAAACGGTGATAGTTTGAGTGGCATTGCAAAGAAATTTCACTGCACCGTGAAACAACTCAAGCAATGGAACGGACTTAAGAGCGATACTATTCGTGCAGGCAAAAAACTCAAAATATGCAAGTAATGGCCGAAACAGAAAAACTATATTACTCGCTTCGCGAAACAGAGAAAGAGACCGGTATTCCGGCTTCTACGTTGCGCTATTGGGAGAAAGAGTTCGATGAATTACAACCACGCAAAGACGGCCATGGCAATCGATATTACACCCGTGACGACCAAGAGATTATCAAGCGGATTAAGTATATCCGTGATGAACTGAAAATCACTCGCATAGAGGCTATTCGCAAGGAACTCCGCATGAATGAAAAGCACTCGGACGAGCGCCAATCGGCCTTGGAAATCTTGCTGCGAGTGAAAGACGAGTTATGTGAAATCCGCAAAATGATTAAATAACATGAAGATAGATTGGAAAAAGATTGCGCCTTATTTGGTGGCAGTAGTAGTGTTCTTGGCATTTGCTGCAATTTATTGCAGTCCTGTGTTAGAAGGGAAAGTCCTAAACGCAGGTGATACAAAAACATGGATGGGAGCTGCGAATGAGGCATTAGAATATAATGCTCAACATAGTGATGGCACGTGGTGGACCAACTCCCAATTCGGAGGAATGCCGACATTCCAAATAACAGGGAAACTCACTTCTAGCCGTACCGCATCATGGTGGGTTACATTATCAAAGAATGTTCTTAGCGTACCCCTCGCCATAATATTTCTTTATTTCTTAGGTTATTTTTTGATGTTGATTTGCTTTGGTGTCAATCCTTGGTTGAGTATTATTGGTGGTTTTGCAATAGGATTAAGCAGTTATTTCTTTCTCATTATCCCAGCCGGGCATATCACGAAAGCTTATGCCATTGGTGCTTTAGCCCCTATTATAGGAGGTGTATACGCGACCTTCCAAAAGAAGTATTGGCTGGGTATTCCGATGATTCTTATTTTTGGACCTTATGGTATTTTGCTACACCCGCAAATGACTTATTATATGGCGATGTTGATTGGTGTGTTAGCAATTGCAGGTATCATTCAGAAATGCATAAATAGAGATTGGCAGAGCCTTTGGGTGACTATCGGTATCTTAGTTCTGTGTTTAGGCTTAATCTATGGCACTCGCCTAACCAGCATGCAGATGAATCAATCATATCTTAAGGAAACGATGCGTGGTGGTCATAGCGAGTTAACAAAACAGGCACAAGGCAAACCAGCAGAGGGGCTTGATATCAAATATGCAACCGACTGGAGTTACGGCAAAGCAGAGACATTGACCTTATTGATACCAAACTTCATGGGTGGCGCCAGCGGATATAATGTGGGTGAAAAATCTGTATTATATGATGAATTGGTCAAAGCACGTGTACCTAAGAGTTCTGCCAAGCAATTCTGTCAAGGAGCTCCGACATATTGGGGAGAAAAGATGTTTACCAGTGGAGCAGTATACGTGGGAGCAATTATCTGTTTCTTATTCGTATTAGGACTAATCATTGTCCCCGGACCTTATAAATGGGGATTGCTATTCGCAACTATTGCTTCTATCCTTTTAGCATGGGGTAAAAATTTTATGCCCTTAACAGAGTTGTTCTTCAACTATTTCCCCATGTATAATAAGTTCCGCGCAGTTGAATCCATACTCGTAGTAGCGGAAGTGACTATCCCATTATTGGGCTTCTTGGGACTTCAGAAATTGTGGGAAGCGGAAGAGGAAAAATCCAAATACAGTAAATCCATACTGAGTGCGGGAGGAATTACAGCCGGCATATGCCTGCTCATCGCTCTCTTTGGCGGGGTTATGTTTAATTTCACCTCCAGTTTTGATAACCAGTGGAAAGGACAAGTGGGGAATGATATCTACCAAATGATTATCGACCAACGTATCGCTATGATGAAAAGCGATGCCTGGCGCTCGTTCGGATTAATCGTTGCTGCTACTATTGCCGTGTGGCTCTACGCAAAAGACAAACTCAAGAGCGGGTACGCTTTAGGCATCTTGGCCACATTATTATTGGTAGACTTGGTGCCTGTTGATCGTCGTTTCTTCGGCAGCAAAGATTTTATTAGCAAAAAAGACAACAATAGCTATTTTGCCATTCAACCATGGGAGGAAGAGATTTTGCAAGACAAGAGTCTGGATTATCGGGTGCTGAACCTCAACACCAATACATTTAATGATTCACGAACCAGTTATCGGTTGAAATCGATTGGCGGGTATAGCGCCGTTAAGTTGCGTCGCTATCAAGATTTGATTGACGAGCATATCAGCAAGATGAATTGGAATGTACTGAATATGCTGAATACAAAATATATCGTCTCACAACGTGGCGTGGTACAAAATCCCGATGCGATGGGTAATGCATGGTTTGTTGAGAATGTACAATTTGTCCAGACTCCGGATGATGAGAGCGCAGCACTGAATACATTGGATTTGCGCACGACGGCCGTTTCCGATCAAAAATTCCGCGAGGCACTCACCTGCAAAGGAACGCCGAACGCGGAAGACTATATTGAGATGACAAAATATGAACCTAACGAACTGAGCTACCATGCAAAAAATCAAGAAGATCGTATAGCTGTATTCTCCGAGATTTATTATCCGGAAGGATGGCACCTGTTTATAGATGGCAAAGAGGCTTCTATAGGACGCGTTAATTATATATTGCGTGCAGCAGTTATTCCCGCAGGCGAGCATTTGATTGAGATGAAGTTCAAACCCGGTATATTAGAATGGGATTGGATTTGTACCTCCTTGGTCGTCTTATCCATGCTGATCAGTCTCGGCTGTCTTATCTGGCCGTTACGGCAGCAAAATAGTCCACAAAAGAAGTAACCAACGCTTTCTTGAAATAGACCCAACAAAGCGTCAACCGGTATTTTGAGAGCAGGTTTCTATTTCTTGCATACCGGATTAAATCGGCAAAAACGCGCAGTTTTTGCCGATAGCGTTTTTTATTCTTTTGATGGCTAATAGAGGTGGGATAGATAATGTAGTGATAAAACCTTTCTTTCGTCTGTACCACATTATTCGTCTGCATAACAGCAGCAGCGATAAAGAAACTATCTTCTGCTGACGAATAAGCCGGAAATGTGATTTGATTATCAAGCAAGAACGAACGCTTGAATAAATAAGTCCATAGATAAGCTACATATTGCGCCATATAGGAATGGGAAGTATGATAGACCGGATTATTTATCTGTGCTATGCTTTCATTTTTATGCACATACGCATTAGCGATACCTATATCTGCGTTTTTTTTCAGACATAAGTTATAGAATTTTTCACACATTTCCGGTTCGACCCAATCATCCGCATCTACAAAAGCCACATATTCTCCCGACGCATGTTTAAGTCCCTCATTTCTGGCTACTCCAGGACCGCCATTCTGAGGCATTGAGTATATATGCCAGAAAGTTTGGAGTTGAAATTTTTGTATGAAGTTTCGGGCAATAGACACGGAGTCATCTTCGCCATGATCATCAATAATTAGCACCTCTATATCCTTTAAAGTCTGTTTTCGTATGCTTTCTAAGCATTGGCTCAAATAAGATGCCACATTATAAACCGGTATGATGATTGATATTTTTGTCATAGATTCTTAAGAACTTCTTGAATTCTATCAATAAATGTATTACCTTTAATAGCTGCTACATATTTTGTATATGGTATTTCTGGGGATTGTAATGCCCTCTGCAACAAGGATATCATTTCTTCTTCAGTATTATATAAATCTATTACATCTCCAAAATGTTCCTGAATATATGGGTTTCTATCACATATCTCATGCGCACCGGAAGCTAATATTTCATAGACCTTGGGGTTTGCTCCATTTTTTTGTTGCTCTACATGTATATTAAGGACGACACGTGCTTGATTATATAACAAGTTCAATTCCTTTGCAGATGCATTTGTATTGGTGTATATGTCTCGATGTTCACGGAAAAGCCAAGCAAAAAATCCTTTTTCTATAATCTTATATCTCCCCACAAAACATATTCGCTTATTAGGGAAATGATTTATTACAGATTTTAAGAGACGTTTCCTTCTTTCCGAACTCCAAATTTCGCCCGCAAAGACTATATCATATTTTTTATCAATTCCATCAATGGGGAAGTACAGTGATGTGTCTACCGCTTGTGACAAAAAGAAAGCCTTTATATTATAATTCGCCAAAAAAGAGATATCTTGTTGCTCATAACAATATACCACATCTGCTGATTTCAAATTCTCTGTCACATACGGCATTCTTGTGATAGAATCATACATCCATACGACAATCTTTGAACAGTCATGCATATATGTCATGGCATTCAAAGACAAATTATCTCCATTTAATATGAATACCAAGTCTGGTTTGATCAAATCAAAACGTCTAAGAATATATGAATCATATTTGCTGCGTGAATTTTGCTTGAGACATAACTTATTTCGTGAAAATTTATATTGGAGTTTTGCATATAACGTATATGGGTGTATGGGAGTACTATACGACTCCACATAAGTATCCCACCCCAATGTCTGGAAAGCGTGTGCCACGCAATCATTGAAGTAGTGATAATCAGCCCCTATTATTAATACACGCTTCATTCTTTTTCTAAATTTACTCTCTTAATAAAACTTCACCAAATTCATATCTAAGATTTGTTCCCTTTTCTCTGGAGGAGGTACTTTCATGTAGTCACCATATATACCTGTTAAATGTTCATGCCAATTTCCCGGAGCAAAAAACATATGTCCCTCAAATTCTATTTCTGTCAATGGAAATATATTGGAGGCTTTATAAATTGCTCTTGGATGAGAATCCCATCGCGTTAATTGCTGACTATTTGTTTTCTTTCCCAACCATTCTATAAATTCCTTCGCAGCCCATGTAAAAGGATAAATCATATATGCTATGACTTTATTTACACTTTTTCTGATAGATGAATTATATTCTACATCTCCATAATGATTCTTTTCATGGTAGGCTCTACGGAAAAGGAAATCAACCAAATTCCGAAACCGGTGAGACACATAGGGAGTATATCGAAATATATCAAGCCAGAGTCCCTGTTGCTTTAATTTTGCAAAACGTGGGTAATAACAATATGATTTTGTATCTCTTACCCT